>ERZ779842.1314-NODE-1314-length-21127-cov-3.796887_pt1 | contig 21127 bp, 10 predicted proteins | sample MGYA00511095_ERZ779842 | MGnify/ENA primary metagenome ERZ779842 (study PRJEB29588, sample SAMEA2154036) | human gut metagenome | biome: human gut; feature: human-associated habitat; material: faeces | place: Denmark | collected 2008/2010 ... | reverse complement strand
TGCCTCTGCCAAAAGGGCTGCTACCTTTTCCGTGATCATGCACCTGGTCTGGATCACGATCCCTTCATAGCCTTTACAGGAGGAAACATTTTCCTCTGTTAATGTATCCGGAGTATATTCAAACTCAATTCTTCCCTTATTATACTGTTCAAATACCCTGCAGTCCTCTGCAGTAGCACACCATACCAGTACTTTCACCTTTGCTCCCGCCTTTCCAGATCCTATTTCCCAGATTGCAATTTTCAAGTGGTATTTTCCAGATTTTTCCAATTACTCCCGTGTTTTAACCACCCAGATTTGCTTCCTCCACCTGCGGGTTGGACAATAACTTATCTGCATCATCCGAAAGAACGATCTCACCCGTCTCTATTACATAGCCTCTTTTTGCCACACGAAGAGCCTGGTTTGCGTTCTGCTCTACCAGCATAATGGTGGTTCCTGACTTATTAATAGAAACAATGGTATCAAATACCTGGTCAACCAGTCTTGGTGAAAGTCCCATAGACGGCTCATCAAGGAGCAGAAGTCTTGGTCTTGACATCAGTGCGCGCCCCATAGCCAGCATCTGCTGTTCGCCGCCGGATAAGGTGCCTGCCAGCTGGTTTTTACGTTCTAACAGTCTTGGGAACATTTCAAAGATCTTGTTTAAGTCGCCTTTTACATTTTCCTTATCCTTACGGCTGTAAGCGCCTAACAGCATATTGTCCATTACAGAAGTTCTTGGAAATACACGTCTGCCTTCCGGTACCATGGTCATACCGTTTCTTACTATCTCCATGGTTCCGTTTCCGTGGACTGCCTGGCCTTCAAAGCTGATCTGGCCTGTAGACGGGATCTGGCCCATAATAGCCGTCAAAAGAGAGGTCTTTCCTGCGCCGTTTGCCCCGATCAGGGAGACCAGCTCTCCTTCTTCTACTGTAAGACTTATATTTTTAATAGCATGGATCTTGCCATAATATACATTCAGGTCTTTTACATCAAGCATCGCCATTTGCAGATGCCCCCTTTCCCAGATAAGACTCAATCACAACAGGATCATTTTTTACATCCTGTGGCAGTCCTTCTGCGATCTTCTGTCCGTGGTCAAATACTACCACCCGGTCTGCAATATTCATGACCATACGCATGGCATGTTCAATGAGGATAATGGAATATTTCTCTGCTTTCAGGCGATTGATGATCTCCACCAGCTCATCCTTTTCATGTGGGTTCATGCCTGCTGCCGGCTCATCAAGTAGGATCAGGCTTGGCTCTGTTGCCAGAACTCTGGCGATCTCCAGTCGGCGCTGCATGCCGTATGGAAGATTTTTAGCCAGCCAGTCTTTTTTATCATAAATACCTACGTATTCCAGACATTTCTTAATGTATTCCTGGTTTTCCGCCTCTTCTTTTTTAAGTCTTGGACTTCCTATTAAAGAGTCCCAGATACCGGTCTTCCTTCTGCAGTGACGGGCAATAATGATATTTTCCGCTACTGTCATATTTCCAAAAAGACGGATATTCTGGAAAGTACGGGCCATGCCAAGGCGGGTAATAGCTTCCGGCTGCATTTTTTCTATGCTTTTGCCCTTGAAAATGATCTGGCCTCTGGTTGCAGGGGAAATTCCTGTAAGTACATTATAAAATGTAGTCTTGCCTGAACCGTTTGGTCCGATGATGGCTACGATCTCGCCTTCATCAATGGAAAAATCAATATCACTGTTGGCGTGAAGTCCGCCGAATATTTTCGTTACTTTTTTTGTCTCAAGCAGCATATCCATCACCCCTCTTCCACTTCTGCTGTTTCCTTTTTAGTCACGCCCCAGATGCCCTGCGGTCTGAAACGCATCATAAATACAAGAAGGAAGCCGTAAAGGATCATCCATGGGTCAAATGGAAGTCCTGCAATGTCTTTTACGGAATGGAATAACTCAGGAAGAATGGTAAGAAGGATACCTCCTAAGATCATACCTTTGATGCTTCTGCGTCCACCGATAACTACCATAGTAAGAATAGAAATGGACTTGGTAGAGTTTAAAAGCTCCGGGCTGACCATGCTTGCAAACACTGCCTGAAAACTTCCTGCAATGCTGCAGATCACTGCTGAGATCACCATGGCAAGTACCTTGTAATACTTAGTGTTAATACCCATGGCAACAGCTGCGATCTCATCTTCCCTGATAGCTGAAAAAGCATAGCCGATCCTGGAATGTTCTGTTTTCCATGCGAAAAATGCTACTGCTGCTACGATCAAGAACAGGATCAGGATGTAACCGCCTTTGCTGGAAGCTGCCAGCTTGGTGATCTTAATACCAAAGATCTCCGGGGATTTAAGTCCCGGTATACCGGCTGTTCCACCTAAAGCTGCTGTATTAATGGCGATGAAACGTAAGATCTCGCAAAATGCATAGGTGATAACGATCAAAAACTGTCCCTTTACACGAAGGGAAGCCATTGCCAGTGGAATAGATACAAGAGCTGCCAGAAGAAGTCCCACAGGAATGGTGATCCAGAAACTGATGTTGGTATATTTTAATAATACGGCTGTTGTATAAGCGCCAATGCCATAAAATGCTGCATGGCCTAAGGAAGTCTGGCCTAAATAGCCGGATACAAAGTTTAATCCTAATGCCAGGATGGCTGCAATCAGACAGTTAACTGCCACATGCTGAAAATAAGTAGGGATCCAGGCGCTTCCACCATGGAAATTGTCAATATAACAGATCAGTAAGACCAGAACTGCTGCTCCAAGGAAGGCAGTCTGTCCGTTTTTTCCGAAAAAACGTTCTTTTTTCATATGCTGCCTCCTTAAACTTTCTCTTCAAATTTATATCCCATAAGTCCTGAAGGCTTAATGAGAAGTACCAGGATCATTACCGCAAATCCAATGGCATCCTTATAACCAGTGGAAATAAAGCCTGCTGTCAGGTTTTCTACAATTCCAAGGATAATACCGCCTACCAGGGAGCCTGTGATGCTTCCGATTCCTCCAAGGATGGCACAGGACCAGCCTTTAAGACCTGCTAAAGCACCCATGGTTGGGTTAATGGCGTAGATGGTACCAATAAAGAAACCGGCTGCTGCTCCAAGGGCACCGCTGATCGCAAAGGTAACTTTGATCAGCTTTTCTGCATTAACACCCATAAGGCCTAAGGTCTGCATATCCTGGGAAGCAGCCAACATAGCCTTTCCTGTAAGAGTATGCTTGATAAACAGCTCCAGACATACCATGATGATAATGGTTCCAATGAGGATATATAAATGAAGGGAGCTGATGGTTAATGGCTGACCTGAAATAGTACAGATGGTGATCAGTTTCTGGTCTACCAGCTGTGGATACGCTTTGGGGTTGACTGTAAATACAGCGTTGGCAGTATAGCGCAGGATCGTGGAAATACCTAAAGCGGTAATAAATCCGGTTGCTGCCAGAACCCCTTTCTTTCTTAATGGCTTATAGCCAAACTGGTCTACTGCCATTGCGATCAGTGCTCCGGCTGCCATGGAAATGAGAAGCGCAGGAATCAGCGGAAGTCCCAGATAAGTTGTTACAAAATAACCTGTATATGCACCCAGCATATAGATCTCACCGTGGGTCCAGTTAATGACTCCTACAATTCCAAATACCGTTGTCCAGCCTATGGCGATCAGGGAGTAGATACCTCCCTGTGCCAGACCATTTATAACCTGCTGCAAAAATACCAACATATTGTCACCACCTGTACTGTTTTGATCTATTTTCCTGAAGAATTACTCTTCATATAATACATACTTTCCGTCTTTTACAGTCAGTGTCAGGTAATCTCTTACCCAGTCACCGTTGTCATCAAAGGTAACGGTACCGGTAACGCCTTCATACTCAGTTGCCTTTAATGCTTCTGCAAGAGTCTGTCTTGTAAGTTCACCGCCGTTTTCCTTCATGGCTCTTTCTGCTGCATCTGCCAGTACATACATCTGGTCATAAGCTAATGCTGCAAATCCGTCCGGAACTTCACCGCTGTACTTTTCGCCGTACTTGGTTACGAATTCCTGTCCCTTTTCATCTGCGCCTGCTGCTACGAATACGCCGCTGCAAAGAAGGCCTTCAGAAGCATCTCCTGCGATGTCGATGACATTCTGGCTGTAAAGTCCAGGCTGTCCCATGATCGGTGCTTCAATTCCCATCTGTCTTGCCTGCTTGATGATCAGTGCTCCGTCTGTTGTAGTTCCGCAAAGAGCGATACAGTCAGGATCAAGGCTCTTTACAGTAGTAAGGATCGCTGCGAAATCCTGGTCAGTTGCCTGATAAGGTACGGAGTCAAGAACCTGTCCGCCGTTTGCTTCAAACTGTGCATTGAAGCTGTCCTTTAAACCAGAGCCGTAATCGTTGTTGCAGTAAAGGGTAACTGCTTTGGTCTTGCCCATTTTTGTAAACTGGTTTGCGATCTGAGGACCAACTGCCGCATCCTGAACCGCCATACGGAAGAAATAATCACTGATGCCTGTTAAAGATTTTGCACTGGAGCTTACTACCAACTGAGGCATCTCTGCATCCCCTGTAATAGGAAGCATGGCTGCTGTACAGGAGGTAAGGCAGGAACCGCCGATTGCCAGAATGGAGTCATCATCTGCAAACTTCTGTGCTCCGTTGGCTGCTGTAGAAGCATCACCGCCGTCATCGTATGTTTCCAGCTCTAACTTGGCTCCCAACACACCGCCAGCTGCGTTGATCTCTTCCATTGCCAGCTCATAACCTTTTTCCTGCTTGGTACCATAAGCACCGTTATCACCGGAAAGAGGAGCTACCAGACCGAATTTAATGGTATCCACCGCTGCCTTTACATCGGATGTGTCCGCTGCAGTAGTGCCGCTTTCTGAAGAAGCTGCTGCTTCAGTTTTGCTTTCCGCTGCTGTAGAAGCCGGTGCGGAAGAAGAGGAAGAACACCCGGAAACTGTCATTGCTGCAACTGCAGCCATCATTGCATACACATAACCTTTTTTCATAATCATTTCCTCCTTGCCCAGAGCCTTGAAAACAAATGATAACTACCGCTCCCGGCGGTCCGCCGGGAAGATTTCAGGTAAAACAAAAGAGGAAACTCAGACTATTGTTCTGAATTTCCTCTTTGAAATCATTTATGCCTTTTCGGCTCCGTTTGCTTATTTATTTTTGATGTGTCGAATGATACACCAGTTTTTAGGTGATGTCAAGTTTTTTTACTAAAGTTTTGGTAAAAAAATTCGTTTCACCCTCTGAAATATTTTGTAGCCCCTATGGATCAATAAGTAAAATAATCATGGATCAGAATGGCTAAAGACATGTATACACGCATGTAATAATCCGTAAAATTAATGCCGCAGAGAGCGGAAATATTCTGCAGCCGCTTCATCAGTGTATGGCGGTGGATGTACAGATGTTCCGCTGTTTTCGTAGCATTGCAGTTGTGTGCCAGATAGATACGGATGGTATGTACATAGCCTGTGTGATTATACCGGTCATGGTCCAAGAGTTTCTGTAATGCCTGGTTTCCCAATACAATAGAATACTCATTTTGATGAAGCGTCCCAAGAAGTTCCACTAAAAGTCGGTTATCAAAGGTACAGATCCCCCGTTTTGCCCCGATCCGGTCCAGCAAACAGATATGATCGTAGGCTTCTTTTACGCAGTCAGGCAGATCCCTGCTTTCTTTTAAAGGCTGGGCACCTACATAAAAGTTGATCTCTTCATTTTCCGAAAGAAAGGTAAGGAAAATGCTGAAATCATACATGGCATCTGTAAATGCTTCTCCATCGGAAAAGGGCGCCAGAAACATACCGGTTCCATCTGGCAAGGTCTCACCAATACAGGTTTTTGACATAGAAGAAAGAAAAGAGCCTACTTTTCCCATTCCCTGCCGGAGACTTTCCTCGTCCCGGCTGTTTTTTCCTGTAAGGCAGATGAGAAAAAGATATACCTGCTGTTCCTTTTCAAATAGTTTCTTTTCACTGATATTTAATTTTTTTCCAAGTGCAATGCGCAGTGTGTCCAGTCCCTGGACCAGCTTTCTGGAAATAAGATTGTTTTCCGTGATCTGATCCATAAGCACATGAAGGATCTCTGAAAATGACAGCCGTTCCGGCAGCTCCAGCACCGGCAGCCCTTCTTTGTTTGCGTCTTCTATAATGTATTCCGGTATCTGATCGATATAATAGCCCGGCTGGATCGCCAGACCGCTGACCCCTCTTTTTTTTAGCTGGTGGATCAGGTCCTTATGAAGAGACTGATCCTCCAGGCCATACCCGGTAGACACCACTAACTCACCCTCATTTAAAGATCTGGGAGTGTCCAGTATTTCCATTACATTGACCCATAAAATAGGGTTTGAAACATTTAAAACGCCTGCTACCAGCCTGACTCCGCCGAAGATCTGCCGGTCCACCAGGTCTTTTACAAGAAATGCCATAGTGTGCTCCTTTCCGGATACCTGCAAGTTGAAATGTGTTCATGTGAAAACAGCAAGATATACAATATGTCCATTATTATACGCATTTGGTGTACAGTTTGCAACTTGTTTTAGAACTAACTTTTCGCTAGACTATTGGCAAATGAAGTTGATCGGCCAGTTCTGGTCATTGTTTTCAGAAGATTTTTCCGGTAGGAGGTAATGTATATGAGCAAAAAAATTTTAATCACAGAAGCTGTAGACCCTGCAGGCATTACTCTGCTTCAGGACCATGGATACCAGGTGGTCATGGGCACCGGATATGACGAAGAGACCCTTATGAGAGAGGCACATGACGCAGATGGCGTTCTTACAAGAAATGGTCATTTTACAGAACGTGTTTTAAATTCCTGCCCGAAGCTGCAGGTTATCGGCATGCATGGTGCCGGTGTAGACTGTATTGATGTAGAAGCTGCCGAACGGCTGGGCATCCAGGTAACAAACGCAGCTGACGCCAACAGCGGTTCTGTTGCAGAATTTACCCTTGGACTGATCTTAAGCCTTGCAAAGAAGCTTCCACAAAGCCGTGACGGCTTACGCAAAGAAGGCTGGAGCATCCGCCCACAGATCTCTACCTTTGATCTGGAAGGAAAGACCTTAGGGGTACTTGGAATGGGACGGATCGGCACTGCAGTTGCCAGAAAAGCTTCCTATGGCTTTGGAATGAAAGTGTTAGGATACCGCAGAAACCTTCCAGGAGATATCTGCGCGGACTATGGCATTCTTACAAGTGATCTGGACAAAGTGATCCGGAATTCCGATTTTCTTTCTATTCATCTGCCATATACAAAAGATACCTTCCATCTGGTAAGCCGTGAAAAGCTGGAACTTATGAAACCAGATGCGTATCTTTTAAACCTTGGTCGTGGTGAAGTAGTCGACCAGGCTGCTTTAAGGGAACTGCTGCTTTCCAACCGTCTGGCAGGGGCTGCACTGGATGTATTTGAAGGTGAGATCCCAGATGCAGACGACCCGCTGCTGCACATGGATCAGGTAATTGCAACGCCACATATTGCAGGTTTAAGCAAGCAGGCTATGGAACGGCTGTCTTATCAGGCCGCTCTGGGCATTACAGAGGTGTTAGAAGGCCGCAAAGTGACTTATCCGGTCAATCATCCGGAGAAGTATGCAAGTGACGTTTCTGTGGCATAATTTTCTCAAACTATTAACCGACAAACCGCCTGCTGCTGCAGGCAGCCACGGGCAAAAACGCAGGATTTGTAAACGTGCATTACAACAACAGCAAAAGCACAAAAAGCACATGAAAACAGGCATTTAAAACCTGCTTCCATGTGCTTTTCTTTCGTTTAAAGAACCTGTCACCGGCAGTTTTTCTTCCACTGCACGTCTGCACAAGTGAACCCGCGCCTGGCGCGGGTCCTCTCTCACTTGTTTTTATCGTCAGCATACAAACCCCGTCGCTTCGGCGGGGCTTATATTTATACACCTTTATGCATTCTTCACAGTTGCAATATCCACCAGTGTCAGCTCTTTTGCACGGTTCTCAAGGCTTGTTACAAGAGCTCTTGCTGTGTCAAGGGCTGTAAGTACATTTACACCTGTCTCAATGGCATTACGGCGGATCACAAAGCCGTCATGGCTTCTTTCTGCGCCCTGTGCCGGGATATCGATGATCAGGTCGATCTGATGTCCTAATACCAGGTCAAGGATATTCGGGGACTCCTGCTCCAGTTTGCGGATCTCAAAGGCCTTTACTCCATGCTCATTTAAGGTTCTTGCAGTTCCCTTGGTAGCAAAGATCTGGTAGCCTACATTTGCAAATCTGCGGGCAATATCCACTGCCTCTTCCTGCTCATTCTTTCTGATGGTCATGATCATCTTCTTGTACTTCGGCAGACGGATGCCAGCGCCCTCAAATGCCTTGTAAAGAGCCTCGTTAAAGGTCTTAGCAATACCAAGGCACTCACCGGTAGACTTCATTTCCGGTCCAAGGCTGATATCTGCGCCGCGGATCTTTTCAAAGGAGAATACAGGCATCTTAACAGCGATATAATCAGCTGCCGGCTGCAGTCCCGGATTGTAGCCCAGTTCCTTAATGGTATGGCCGCAGATGATCTGGGTTGCAAGAGGAACGATCGGGATACCGGTTACCTTGCTGATATATGGTACGGTACGGGAAGAACGTGGGTTTACCTCGATGATGTATACGTCATCCCCGTCTACGATAAACTGGATATTGATCATGCCCTTTACATGAAGAGCCTTAGCCAGTTTCTCAGTATACTCTACAATGGTGTCGATATTATGCTGTGTAATATCCTGTGCCGGATATACGGAGATACTGTCTCCGGAGTGGATACCGGTACGCTCAATATGCTGCATGATACCAGGGATCAGGATGTCTGTTCCGTCGCAGATGGCGTCTACCTCGATTTCCTTACCCATAATGTACTTATCTACCAGGATCGGATGCTCCTGGGCGATCTGGTTGATGATGCCGATAAATTCGTCAATATCTTCATCACAGATAGCGATCTGCATGCCCTGTCCACCCAGTACATAGGAAGGACGTACTAAAACAGGATAGCCAAGGTCATTTGCAGCCTTCTTTGCCTCTTCAGCGGTAAATACAGTGTGTCCTGCAGGTCTCGGGATATGGCACTGCTCCAGGATCTCATCAAAGCGCTCTCTGTCCTCTGCTGCGTCTACATCTTCTGCTGCTGTACCAAGGATAGGCACACCCATTTTCATCAGTGCCTCGGTCAGCTTAATAGCAGTCTGTCCGCCAAACTGTACTACAGCGCCGTCTGGTTTTTCAATATCTACAATACTCTCTACATCTTCTGGTGTTAATGGCTCAAAATACAGCTTATCTGCAATATCAAAGTCTGTACTTACAGTCTCCGGGTTATTGTTGATGATAATGGTCTCATATCCTTCTTTGCTGAAGGCCCAGGTACTGTGTACAGAACAGAAGTCAAACTCGATTCCCTGTCCGATACGGATCGGGCCGGAACCAAGAACCAGGACTTTCTTTCTTCCTTCTGTCTTTTCAGCCTCATTGAAGCTTCCAAAACAGGAGTAATAATATGGTGTCTCTGCAGCAAACTCAGCTGCACAGGTATCAACCATTTTGTATGCAGCGCGGATGCCATTGTCATAACGCTGCTTCTTGATCTCTTCCTGAGGAATACCGGTAAGACGGGAAATTACATTATCAGGGAACTCAATGCGTTTTGCTTCTGCAAGGAGCTCTGTAGTAAGCTCTTTCTTTCCTTCGCCTACTGCCTTTAATTCTTTCTCCATTTCTACCAGGATAGCCAGCTTGTCAATAAACCAGATATCGATACGGGTGATCTCATGGATCAGCTCATATGGGAAGCCGCGGCGCAGAGCCTCTGCAATTCTCCAGATACGCATATCGTCTACGATCTCCAGCTCTTTTACCAGTCCTGTATAGGAAAGTCCGGTAAAGTCATAGGACATCAGGCAGTCTACATGCTGCTCCAGGGAACGGATGGCCTTCATCAGGGCGCCCTCAAAGTTGGTGCAGATACTCATGACCTCACCAGTTGCCTTCATCTGGGTTCCTAAGGCTCTCTTGGCGCTTATAAACTTATCAAATGGAAGTCTTGGCATCTTTACTACGCAGTAGTCAAGCATTGGCTCAAAACTTGCATAAGTTTTCTTTGTTACTGCATTTTTGATCTCATCCAGAGTATATCCTAAAGCGATCTTTGCAGCTACTTTTGCGATCGGATATCCAGTTGCCTTAGATGCCAGTGCGGAAGAACGGCTTACACGAGGATTTACCTCAATTACGCAGTATTCAAAGCTGTCTGGATTTAAAGCATACTGTACGTTGCAGCCGCCGGTGATACCCAGTTCGCTGATGATATTTAATGCAGAAGTACGCAGCATCTGGTACTCTTTATCCCCTAATGTCTGGGAAGGAGCCACAACAATACTGTCACCTGTATGAACGCCAACCGGGTCCAGGTTTTCCATGTTGCAGACGGTGATCACGTTTCCTGCACCGTCACGCATTACTTCGTATTCGATCTCTTTCCAGCCTGCGATGCAGCGCTCTACTAAAACCTGTCCTACACGGGATAAACGGAGACCATTTTCCAGGATCTCAGCACACTGCTCCGGATTCTGTGCAATACCGCCGCCGGAACCGCCCAGTGTATAAGCAGGACGAAGAACTACCGGGTAACCGATCTGTGCTGCTACTTCCAGACCATGTTTTACATCTTCTACAATGTCAGAAGGTGCAACCGGCTCACCGATCTTTTCCATGGTCTCCTTGAACATTTCACGGTCTTCTGCTTTTTTAATGGTAAGAGCAGTGGTACCGATGAGGCGCACATTGTGCTTCTCTAAGAATCCTGCGTCTTCCAGTTCCATTGCAAGGTTTAATCCGGCCTGTCCGCCAAGGGTTGGCAGAATGCTGTCCGGCTTTTCTTTTAAGATCAGCTGTTCTACTACTTCTACGGTTAATGGCTCAATGTATACACGGTCTGCAATGTCCTTGTCGGTCATGATGGTAGCCGGGTTGGAGTTTAAAAGGACAACTTCGATCCCTTCTTCTTTTAAAGAACGGCAGGCCTGTGTACCTGCATAGTCAAATTCTGCTGCCTGTCCGATTACGATCGGGCCGGAGCCTAAAACCAGTACTTTTTTAATTTCAGGATTCTTTGGCATCAGTCATTTACCTCCATCATTTTAAGGAAACGGTCAAATAAGTATCCGGAGTCCTGTGGTCCAGGGCATGCTTCCGGGTGATACTGTACCGTGAAAATGTTCTTTCCTGTGTATTTTAAACCTTCGTTGGTTCCGTCATTTACATTGACAAATGCAGGAACTGCGATCTCAGGCTTTACAGTGTTGGTATCTACTGCGTAACCATGGTTCTGGGAAGAAATGTAAACTCTTCCGGTCTCCAGATCTTTTACAGGATGATTTCCGCCTCTGTGGCCGTATTTTAATTTGTAGGTATCCATACCGTTTGCCAGTGCCATTAACTGATGTCCCAGGCAGATTGCAAAGATCGGTACATTGGAGTCATACATTTTTTTGATCTCTTTGATGATCTCAACATTTTCCTTTGGATCACCAGGGCCATTGGAAAGCATGATGCCGTCCGGATTTGCTGCCAGCACTTCTTCTGCAGGTGTATCTGCCGGATATACGGTAACTTCGCAGCCTCTTTCATTTAAGGAACGGGCAATGTTCTTCTTTGCGCCGAAATCCATTAAAGCTACTTTCTTTCCATTTCCTGGAAGAACGTATTTTTCTTTGGTTGTAGTAGCCATAACAACACCGGCTACTGTATAGGCTTTCATACGGCTGATAGGCTCAGACAGGTCTGAATACTCTTTTGTCGTGATCATACCGTTCATTGTACCTTTTTCTCTTAATAACTTTGTGAGGGCTCTTGTATCGATACCACAGATACCAGGAATATCATTTTCTTCTAAGAAATTCTGAATTGTGTCTTCACAACGGAAGTTGCTTGGGATCCTTGATAATTCTCTTACAATATAACCATCTGGCCAGGGCTTTAAAGACTCCATATCCTGACGACAGATTCCATAATTACCGATCAGAGGATAGGTCATAACAACGGCCTGTCCTGCGTATGACGGATCAGTTAATACTTCCAGATAACCGGTCATAGATGTGTTAAAAACGATCTCGCTGATCACTTCACGCTGGGAACCAATACTGGTACCAGTGAACACAGTGCCGTCTTCCAATATAAGGTATGCTTTCATAGGGGGAATACCTGTCCTTTCTTATGTTGTGTAGGGGGAGATTTACAAGCAAGCTTGACATCCGATTGCGCTTCCAAATGTGTGCGCTGCTATAGACCTCAGCCCAAATTGATAGCATTATAATATACCTTGCATAAATTTTCAATGGATTTGAAGACTAAATTTTTTTGCCTTATACTAATCTTTTTTGGCATCAAACTTGCTAGGCAGATTTATGGCAAAAGAGCGGGGCCAATCGGCCCCGCCCTCCATGTTTAAACCGTTTTTTCAGATAATTTTTTATTCTTCATCCTGAGAAATGGTTTCTGCCTCTTCTGAAGAAGTATCCTCTGTGGTTTCATCTGCGTCCAGAACTTCCGGTGCATCTTCTTCCTCATCCTCTTTTGAATCTGCATCTTCTGTTTCTTCAGGATCCTCCTCTTCTGCAGATTTATCCTCTTCGTCAGAGTTTTCCTCTTCTTTGTCTTCTGTCTCAGGATCTTCTGCCGGGATCACAGTCTCTGTTTCCTTTTTCTCCTGGCTGTTTTCCTGCTCATCTTCTTTCACTTTTGACAAAAGTTCTGCAGCAACTTCTTCCTCTGTCTTTTCGTCTTCCTCATCAAATTCGCTGTTTACGGTCTCAAAGCCCTGGAACTTCTTGTTCAGTTTCTCAAGAGTATCCAGTTCCAGCTCCTCAAGTTCTGCCTCTGTTACGTCCAGAGTACCCCAGCTTGCAGAAGAATTATACTGAACTGCATAAATAGTTCCTGAAAGCTTCGGAGCTCCTTTGATAGTCAGAGTGAACTCTCCTGAAACAGTTCCTGATGAAGTACGTCCATAGGAAGAACTTAAAGCTGCATTTCCCTCTGTAGCGTCAACCGTAACTGTAAAATCACCATTTAATTCAGACTTGCCCTTTGTTCCTGCAAACTGAAGCTGTGCTTCTTTCTCTGCAAGGACTTCTACATCACCTTCCATTGTGCTGCCAGCTGCGCCTGTTCCATATACATAGAACTTGCCTGATGATAGAGTGATATAGCAGGTGTTATCTTCTCCCTTTGCCTGCGCTGTTCCAGATGCAGACCCGGCATAAATGTCTTTTGTAGAAGAGCAGGTTACATTTTCTCCTGCTGTGAAATTATAGCCGTTTGCATAAGTGGTTGCATTCCAGCTGACATCGGATATGGTCAGGTCACCATTTAAGTTTAATGGCTTGGTTGACTTGATCAGATAAGGGCCTTTTTCACCTGACTGGATAGAAATAGAAGCTTCCGGCATTGTCACTTCGTCTGTAAGCTCTACATCATCATTTAAAATAAGTGTATCACCGTCCTGTGCTGCAGCCAGGGCCTTTTCAAAGCTTGTATAAGCCTGATCCCCGATCACAACTGCATCTTCCACTGGTTTCTTGCTGTATACAAACTGGATCTTGGAAGTTTTCAGCCAGGTTTCACCGTCATCTGTGGTCGTTGCTGCCCAGAGATATTTAGAGCCGCCCTTTTCGTTATCAAATAAAACAGACACGGGTCCTTCGTATTTTGTCCAGGTATCCTTATCCGGTTTTACAGTAGAGGAAGTATCTGTTATGTAATAATAGATCTCTGTGCCTTCTGCCAGGCAGCTGATGGTTGCCACCGGCTTCTCCTCATATTCATAGGTTCCATATCTTGTACTGGAAGTTCCCTTTACCGGGTCTACTGTAAATACAGGAGTTGCGCTGATTGCCTTTTTAATAGCTGCCCCCACAGCAGAAAGTACTTCCTTCTTGCCTTCTTCCTCATACTGCGACAGTATTTCAATATCTGCTGACTGCTCATAATATACATGCGCCAGCAGCTCTGTAAGGAATTCACTGTATTTTTCCTGTGATGCCTCATCTAACTGAATTGATGAGATATAACCGGAATAATTTACATCAACAGATGCTGTAATTCCATCCACTTCTGCTGAATAACTTCCACGCTCTAATACAGCCGGTCCTTTCTTCATAAAGCAGCACCATACAGTCACTACCTTGCTGCGGTTTCCTTCTTCATCAAAGGCTGCAAAACGTACTTCTTTGAATTCCGGAGTATTGCTGTAAAATGATACAGAATTGGTTTCCGCCTTTGTACTGGAGACATCCGGATCTGTTCCATCCTCTGTGTAGCGGACAGTTGTATTCTCTGCCTTATCAATGCTCATATAAATCGTAGAACTTGGGCTGCTGTAAAATCCATATCTGCTGGTGATCTTTGGAGCGAGAACTTCTTCATCACTTGACTCTACCGGCTCACCCTGAAGTGCCTGGATCGCAGCATATTTCATCACATCTGTGGAAATAGTCGCACGGCTTACTGCGTCTGCAGCATATTCATCGCCTCCACCTGGGGTGGTCTTTGCATTGATCAGATCAGACAGGTCTTTGCCGGCAAATTTCGTTGAAATGCCTGTAAAGCTGCTGCTGCTTGGGAAAAGGTAACCCCAGTATACTTCATCCTGAAGAGCTACCGGTACAGTTCCGTTATCAACGATCTTGGCTATTTTTCCGTTTACAACGGTAATACGGATCTTGCCTTCATATGGTTTATTGGTCTTGGATGTGATCATTCCACTTGCTTCATAGACTTTTATACCTTTTTCCTGTACTTCCGGAATCTGGATAAAGGAAAGTTCTTTTTCTGTCACATCAGATGCCTGACCATCTTTTACTGCCACTGCCTTTAATATCATAGTGCCCGTTGCATTTTCCGCTGCTGAAACGGAAACAGCTGTTTCTGCTCCGGTTCCTTCTGCAACAAATGCCTGGGAGTTTCCTGCCGGATCACTTCCATCTGTTGTATAACGGATCTGTGTGCCTTCCGGTGCTGTGATCAGCAGGTCTGCCGGCTCTGCTGCGCTGAAAACAAAACGGGTCCTCTGATCTGCAGTTTTTATAGCAGGTGCATCTGGCTTTTCTGTTGGATCTTCACTTTGAAGCGCTTTCTTTACAGCTGCCTTAATAGCGTTGGAAGAGATCGTTGCTCCTGATACAGCTTCGACCTGATCTACTTCTTCTATTGTCTTTGCTCCCTCTTCACCGCCAAATTCTTCAAATAACTCCAGAGCATCTTCCCAGAATGATGAATTTCTTTTTCCCGGCTCAGTTCCGTCATCTTCTACGGAAATGATATTTCCATCTTTATCTACAGTTACTTTAACCTTAACCTGATAAGTGCCGCTTACACTTCCATATTCATTGCTTGCTACCTCTGCTTCTCCTGTCAGGATCTTTGTTTCTTCTGGCTTATCATCTGGTTTGTCTGTGTTACCGGAGTCATCTTTTCCGGAGTCTCCGCCATTTCCAGTATCATCTTTTCCAGAGTCATCCTTGCCGGTATCATCTTTTCCAGAATCATCCTTGCCGGTGTCATCTTTTCCAGAATCATCCTTGCCAGAATCATCTTTGCCAGTGTCATCCTTGCCGGTGTCATCCTTGCCAGTGTCATCCTTACCGGAATTACTGCTATTGCCTGAGTTATCTGAGCTGCCAGAGTTTCCTGAACTGCTGGAACTACTATGGCTACTTCCGCCGCCTGATCCTGAAGATCTGGTTACCGTCGTGGTTGATTTCTGGATCGTAGTAAAGTCAGACTCGCTGCGGGTCTTAACATTTCCATTTTCATCTACCCACTGTCCCTGATCATTTACAGAAAATCCATCCGGTGTAACTGTGTTTACATACAGAACTCCTGCATCTTCATTTTCTGAGAAGTAATAACATTTGCCATCGATCCACTTCCAGCCGGTGACCATGGTTCCTTCTGTCTTTTCACCTGACTTGTTATTGAAGAAATACCATTTTCCCTGCTCATCCTGATACCAGCCGGTATGCATCTTTCCTTCTGTTTTTCCCTGCTGGGTCTCAAAATAATACCGGGATCCGTTGATCTGTTTCCAGCCAGTGACCATTTTCCCGTCTGATGGATCCATATAGTACCATCCAGAAGATGTAAGGACCCAGCCTGCATATGCGTTCTGCTCAGGATCACAGAATCTCCACGCTCCATCTTCCTGTTTCCAGTCTCCTGGTGTCAGGGGTGCGCCATAACCTGCCAGGCTTGTCTGAGCTGCCAATGCCGCGGATACGATCAGTACAGCTGTCTGTTTTTTCAGATTTTTCCTCATATGATTCCTCCTGCAAATACAGGGCTTCCGGAATTTTTTTCCAAAAGCCCTGTATAAAATTACTATTCTTTTATCGCAGTTTGATTATTCGCCATCTTTAGAAAGAGTTTCTGTCTCTTCTACAGCGGTGCCTTCTGTGGACTCTCCTACTTCCGGAACCTCAGGTGCATCTTCCTTATCATCAGAAGCTGCATCTTCTGTAGAATCCTCAGTTTCTTCAGACTTATCCTCTTCTGCTACATCCTCTGCAGGATCCTCAGTTTCCTCGGACTTGTCTTCTGCTTCCTCAGTATCTTCCTTCTCTTCGGTATCCTGATCATCTGCTGCGTCAGCATCCTCATTTTCTTCATCAGAAGAAGGATCATCTGCCTTTTCTTCCTCTTTTACTTCATTTTCAGGATCTTTCGGATCAGAAACCTCTGAGTCAGAAACTTCTTCTGCCTTGTCAGCTGCAGGAACTTCTTCTGCTTCCTTTTCTTCTGTGTCGAAGTTAAAGCTGATGACGATCTCTCTTCCGTCTGCAAAGATTACTGTAAATGTATCATCTACAACAGTTGCTTCGTTCTCCAGTTCGTTGCCTTCTTCATCTACAACAACTACTGTAAATTCATTCCAGTCTTTCTCGTACTTAGGATCCAGAGCTACATCCAGGATCTCAAGGCTTCCCAGTGCATCTAACTCATCTGCATCTACTTCTACGGTCTTTACAACTTCTTCGTTCTTGTAGAACTTAACTTCTGCAGGAGCAGCGGAAATATTGATTGCTGCCAGCTGTGTATCAATATCTGCACCCAGAGCATTTGCTACTGCCTTCTTTACTGCTGTAAGTGAATATGTAGCACCACTCTTGATATCTACATCCACATCACTGATCGTATCCTTGGTTGCACCCTTAAAGATATCAAATTTTTTCTTTGCTCTCTTCCAGAATGAATCATTTCCATCTGTGTCTGTATCATTATCTTCTACAGATACAACTTCGCCTCTGGAATTTACAGTTACTTTTACTTTTGCAGTATACTCAAAGTCTTCTACTTCTGCGCTGGCTTCAATTTCCACATCTGGTCCATAATCTTTGCCAACATCTGTTGCTTCTACATCCGGATATCCATTAGCCTTGATCTCCAGTTTGTAATTGTCCTCTGCTCCCTCTGCAAATACTGCTGAAGGTTTTCCATGAGTACCTGCCTTTACATCAAAATTGATAGATCCATCTTCATTGATAAGCTCTGTTCCCTTGACTCCTGCTACTGTATTTCCATCCACAATAACAGTGGAAACAGCATTACGGTAAGCATCTAATTCATCTTCGTCTATTACGATCTTATTTCCTTTGATCGTAACGCTCTCAACGGAACTGGATAATACAAAATCTTTCTCAAAGGATGCATACTTACCGCTTTGGTCGCTTACATTTAAAGTATAGCTTCCTGCTGCTATGCCGTCTGTCCAGGTGATCGTATCATTATCTACCTTAAATTCAGAGACCTCTTCACCATTAGCATCTGTTACAACATATTCCGGAACATAACCCTCAGGAAGAGTTTCCAGTCCATTGATCTTTGCTTCCTTGCTGCTTGCCTTAACCTCCGGCACTTCAATAACCGGTTCAAATTTTACCGGTACATATACCTTTTCTTCAAATGAAATCTCTATCATACCTTCGTTGGTATAATAAGTAGCACCCGTAAGATGCTTGCCCATCATGGACTTATAATGATCCGGTGCTAACGGGCAGCCGTGAACGGTTTCTGTAAATCCACTTGCCCAGGCAATATTTGTCTTGCGCCAGATATTTTCCAGATGACGCATACCATAGTCACTGCCTTCTTCTGTATGCAGTACTACTCCATATACGGTTGTACTATCCTCAGATAAAGAATCCGGAAGTCCTGACATAGATAACTGATAATCACCATATGAGCTGTCTGTTAATAAGCGGGCAGTTACATTATCCGCATCTTCTTTTGCACCCTTTACTTCGCTGAAAGTCAGTTCACCATCGGAAACTGTCAGTTCTTTATAATAGGAAGGAGTTTCACTTAATTCATAATAAGCAAAGTTTTCATTCTCAAATAAAGCATCTTTTCCTGTATAAGTTGTAGTATTGGTCTGTCCACGATTTGTTACAGTGATCGTTACAGAGTCCTCATCTGTTACTTTCTTAAGACCTGCAAGTTCTGCAGCATCTGATACTTTTACAGGGAATGTAATACCGCTTATATCACTTCCATCTGAATTTACATGATAAGAACCGCCAACCAGGCTTCCCGTTCTAGGTTTAGCATGAGTTGCAGAAGAAACGGCATCTACATCTTCATCATTTCCATTTATCTCACTATCATAAAAGTCTGCATAAGGAATGTTCATCAGTACATATACAGTGCTGAACTTAACGGTAAACGGAACAGAGATAGACGCATATTTTCCACTTGGATCTGTAAATACCAGCTTATAAGTTCCTGCTGCCAGATCTTCTGTCCAACTGATCTTTTTATTAACTGTATCTACTGTAATTCCTTCTACTTCCTGATCATCAGCATCCGTTACTGTAATCTGTGCATTTGCAAACGGCTCTGTTCCTGCATATGTGGTTTCTGTTGCATTCACTTCCGGAGCAGTTACTGTAATATCGTAATTCTGTTTAATCGGTACATATTTCTCATTCTGAAGAGTGATCTCAATAATTCCCTGATCGGTATATACAGTAAGACCGGTTAAGCTGCGTCCCATCATATCTGCATAAGGCTCATAAGAAAGTTCTGCCCCTTTAACAGTTGTCTGGAAACCATCACCGCTTCCTGTTGCCCAAGCGATCTCAAAATTATTTTTCTTATGATGGAAAATATTCTCCTGATAACGCAGGCCATAATCTTTACTTGTACCATTTAAAGAAGTATGGAGAACAGCACCATATACAACTGTATTGGTATCTCTTAAAATGCAGTCATCTGGCAGATCACTGAAACGCATTTCGTAATCTCCATGCATATTGTGATTACCTTCTAACAGTGTCATGCTTACATTTGCATCAGAAGTATATTCTTTTACTTCTTTTTCATTTACATTCTTTCCAAAGGAAACATTACCATTTTCAACTGTTGCTTCTTTATAATAAGATGGCTCCTGGTCCAGTACATAATATGCATGATCTGCATTTCCATACAAGTCATCTTCGTTGTTAGCCTTTGTAAAGGACTCAAGTGCTTTCTCATTGATCTTTACAGGATAGGTAACGCCGCTTATAACGCTTCCATCCAGTTCTGTATGGTAGGTTCCTGCTGTCATACTCTTATTTAAAGGCTTTTTCTTTGTTGCAGAAGATACTGCATCTGCCTCAATAGTATTGTTCTCTGACTCATTTGCATAGAACTCAGCATATGGAATGTTCATCAGTACATACTGATAACGGATCGGCGCTGTTACCGTTCCGTCAACCTGTGGATAACCTGTTGCTGTAATGGAAATGTTGGTATTTTTTTCACTTTCAAAGATATATTTACCATTTGCTTTTGCAGACAGATCAATGGTACCGTCATCTTTGATGATCTTAACAGCTCCTCTTCCGGTCGCTGCATAGGTAGTATCTCCTACCTTCACGGCTGTAATCGATTTTACATATGCTTTAACCTGATTTTCACTTACATTTTCTGTTGCAGCCAGCTGATAGCTTCCATCTTCATTTGCCTGAACCTGAACCGGAACATTGCTTGTGCTTAAAACAAAAGAAACTTCTACAGATGCATATTTTCCGGACTGATCTTCAATCTTCAAAGTATACTTTCCTGCAACCGGGCTGCCGGTCCATGTCATCTTTCCATTTACTACTGTAAACATGACACTGTCATCATTGTCCTGTCCGGAAACAGTATATCTTGCGTCATAGTCCACAGGAAGGGCATCCAGTCCATTTACAGCTACATCAATATCATCTGTTTTTGCGCCTTCTGCTACAGAGATTTCCTGTTCAAATTTTACAGGTACATACACAGCATTTGTAAATGTGATCTCCATTGTTCCTTCACTGGTATAATATGTAACACCTGTAATGTTCTGTCCCATCATAGACTCATAGTGATATGGTGACAGTTCATTGCCATGAGTTGTCTCTGTAAAACCGCTTGCCCAGGCAATATTGGTCTTACGCCAGATATTTTCCAGATGACGCATACCATAATCAGTACCTTCTTTTGTATGGATCACTACGCCATATACAGTTGTGCTGTCATTAGACAGAGACTCCGGAAGTCCGGTCATATACAGCTGATAATCGCCATAAGAGCTGCTGGCTGATACAGTTGCACTTACACCGCTTACATTTTTAGCCGTACCCTTTACTTCGCTGAATGTCAGTACAGCACCGGAAACTGTCAGTTCTTTGTAATAGGAAGGAACCTCATTTAATTCATAGTAAGCAAAATCCTCGTTTTCAAATAAAGCATCTTTTCCTTTGTAAGTTGTAGTGTTTGTCTGTCCACGGTTTGTAACAGTAATATCTACAGAGTCTTCATCCGTTACTTTCTTAAAACTTGAAAGATCGGTTCCTTTCTTTACTCTTACAGGGAATGTAACGCCGCGAATCTCGCTTCCTTCTGGGTCTTCATGATAGGAACCACCAACCAGGCTTCCTGTTCTTGTTTTATTTAAAGTTGCAGAAGAAACGGCATCTACATCCTCATCGTTTCCTTTTACTTCACTGTCATAAAAGTCTGCATAAGGAATGTTCATCAACAGATACTGATATTCTTCTGTTACATCTGGAGTATCCGGGGTTGATGGGGTGTCTGGAGTAGATGGGGTATCCGGAGTGGACGGTGTAGCAGG
>ERZ779842.1313-NODE-1313-length-21196-cov-9.540514_pt1 | contig 21196 bp, 18 predicted proteins | sample MGYA00511095_ERZ779842 | MGnify/ENA primary metagenome ERZ779842 (study PRJEB29588, sample SAMEA2154036) | human gut metagenome | biome: human gut; feature: human-associated habitat; material: faeces | place: Denmark | collected 2008/2010 ... | reverse complement strand
CTTCTTCCAACTGCTGGTTCACCAATCAGATCTTTCTGATTGATGCAGATTGGAAATTCTACATCATTACATTTGATATCTATCGCATAAACATTTTCTTCTGTATACGAATTTTGCAATAGCCTGCAATCCATGATTTCACCAAGAATGGAATACTGATCACTTTCAATTCCATAAGGCATAAAGTAAGAATCCACAATACTCAAAATGTCTTCATGCTGTACACGTCTTGAAAGAAGGGAATAAGTGTCGATATCTTCCAAAGTCAGATTCTCGATAGCATCTTCATCTCCCTTTCTGGCTGCAGCGATCAATCCATTTCTTTCGTTCATAGTCTGTTCTGTCAGCTTCTGCTTATGTTCATCTTTGTTAATTGGAAGTAAAATTTTTCCTTCTGTAGAAAGCGCAGCAAGCACTGTTCCATTTGCCTGACTCATGTAAAATTTATTATTTTTCACAGCCAGATAATCCGCCACATTCTGTAAATAAAAAATCAATGTAACGCCAAGTCTTACCTCATCACAGATTCCTGCATAAGACTCTTTTTCCGCATGTTTTTCAATATCAATCTGTTCCGTCGTTGAAATTTTATTACCACAAAAATAAGGATAGTAGTAGCTCATCTCAAAAGAATCATTCTCATTAAATGTTCCTCTCAAAGACAGTCCAAAGAAATCGCCAAACTCGATAGAGAGTTCTGCAAACTCATTACCTTCGGAATCCTCTGCCACTTTCTGCAGCATTGGTCTCTCTATTATTTTTTGAAAAATATCATTCAGCTCTTCTTTTGTGATTTTTGAAAAACCGACTGCTCTTAAAAATTTGTGCATACTACTATCCTCCTTTCCGATTTATTTTTTTGAATTATGTAAACCAAATTTACTATTTACAAGACGGACTTTATTATATAATATGTCTTTCTATTTTGCAATGCTATTTTCACCCATTGCGTTGTTTAATGCTTCCTGTTCTTCACCAGATAAAACAATCACTGAATTTCCATCAATGATTTCTTTAATATAAGTATAACAGCCCTCTCTTGTGTGCATCGCATTAATGATAAATCCATTATTTTTCACATCAAGCATTGCCAGAGAAAAACTCAGCTTGCCACCCATCTCATTAAATGCATCATATTTTACAAGTCCCATTTTCTGATATGTTCTCTGCATGTTCTGGAATAAGGTTTTTATATTTTTTTCGTTTGCGGAATTTGCATTTATCAGATCATCTACCTGATTTAACCTTTTAATAAGTGTATCCTCTAAGTTTTTTGCATTTTTTCCTTTCATAAAAATCTTATAGCTCTTTTTCAATTTACTCATTTGAACTACATTTATAATCATTAAAATAATAAGCACTAAGACCAGTGCTGCCAGTCCAATGATAATATAATCCGAATCAAATCCTAAATACTGTGAAATCATTTTTTCTCCTTCTGCTATTCTATATAATGAGCCTATTTTTGTTGATTTTTTTATAAAAATACTCTATTATTTTTCTATAGTTCTGAATAAATCCATAATGCGATCCAGTTCATCCATGGAATAATATTCGATTTCGATTTTTCCTTTTTTGTTATCTTTCTGATTAATAGCAACCTTTGTTCCTAAAATTCCTTTCATCTTCTCTTCCAGGTCATTGCAGATTGCTTCTAATTTCGGATCTATTTTTTTATTCTTTTCTGTATCTTTCTGATTTTTTTCCTGCTGGATTTTTTTTACTAATTTTTCTGTTTCACGAACGCTTAACTTTTCGTCAAATATCTGCTGAGCTACCGTGTATTGTTTTTCCAGATCATTAAGACCTAGCAGTGCTCTGGCATGACCGGTAGAAATCATATCATCAATAACCATCTGTTGAACTTTTTCATTTAATTTCAGCAAACGCATTGAATTTGTTACTGCTGTTCTGCTTTTAGATACACGTTCCGCTACTTCATCCTGTTTTAAATTGAATTCTGTTAAAAGTCTTTTATATGCAATTGCCTCTTCAATTGGATTTAAGTTTTCACGCTGGATATTTTCAATAAGTGAAATTTCTACAACTTCCTGTTTTGTTAATTTTTTGATAATAACAGGAACCTCTTTTAAATTAGCAAGCTTGGCAGCTCTCCATCTTCTTTCGCCAGCAATGATCTCATAGTAATCATCTTTCTGTTGTACAAGTAATGGTTGTAAAACACCAAACTGTTTGATGGACTCTGCTAATTCCAAAAGTGCATCCTCATCAAAATTTTTTCTTGGCTGTTCTCTGTTTGGTTCTACTTTATTAATGTTAACGAGTATACCTTCCACTACTTTTTCATCTTTTTTAACAGCTGGTTTTGTTGTTGCTGTTGTTGTTTTTGCAGTATTTACTTTATTAGTAATAAGTGAATCAAGTCCCTTGCCTAATCCATTTTTCTTTGCGGTTGCCATATTTTAAATATCCTTTCTATCTATTACTTCTTTTGCAAGTAAACGGTAACTTTCTGCTCCGGCAGATTTGGAATCATATAAGTTAATTGGCAATCCATAAGATGGTGCCTCTGCCAGACGAATATTTCTTGGTATCAGTGTATCATATATTTTTGCGTCTAAATTATTTCTTACATTTTCAACTACCTGATTGGAAAGATTTGTACGCACATCATACATTGTAAAGACAACCCCTTCAATCAAAAGATTTGGATTTAATCTTTGTTGTACAAGATCAATGGTATGTATTAACTGGCTCAATCCTTCCAGCGCATAATATTCACATTGAATTGGAACCAGGACAGAGTTTGCAGTTGTCATTGCGTTAATTGTCAGCATATTTAAAGATGGCGGACAATCAATTACAATAAAATCATAATCTTCTTTGATATAATCAACAGCATTTCTTAATATGTATTCCTTTTCTGGAATACCTAATAATTCAATTTCAGCTCCGGCAAGATTTACATTTGATGGAATTACTTTCATTCCGTCTACAACCGTATCCGTCATACTTTCTTTAATGGAACATTCATCAAGCATTAACTCATAAACTGTATTTTCCACTTCATTTTTATCTACTCCAAGTCCGCTTGTCATATTTCCCTGTGGATCAAGGTCAATTGTTAATACTTTTTTTCCTGCTTCCGCAAGACAAGCAGCCAGATTAATTGCTGTTGTTGTCTTACCAACACCACCCTTTTGGTTTGCTACTGCTATAATTCTACCCATTATATTTTCCTTTCCCATAGTTCTGTTATTAGCTATTATATTTCTTTATAATAATATAAATAAAGACTGCTCTGTGAATCATGTGCTACTTTTGCACATGATATGATCAATTTTCATTCCATAATAGCTGGATAATTTACTATTTTATAAGCAGATATTTTCGTTATTTTTTTCTACGTTGTATATTATAACACTTCTATATTTCAAATGCTATGATTAATTATCCAAAAATGTTTCACGTGAAACATTCATATTTTTATTGTGTCACTTCAAACTATAGTATTTCATATTATAAGAACCTACTAAATATTGTTAAAATATAACATAGACCGTAAAATGTTTCACGTGAAACATTTTACGGTCTTGACTATTTATTGTTTGTCTTTTTTTTCAAATTATCAATCCATTTATATATAAGCAGTAATAGTATTAGACAACCAATTGTTACTATACCGGCTTTACTTAATTCATTGTTTTTATACTCAGTTTTTGGCAAAACCGAATTAATTGTTGAACCATAATAATAATGATCCTTTGTATAAGCTGGAAACATATCTCCTACATTATACTGAGAATACACTTTTTGATTTACTTGCATGCGCTTATCAGTATCATGTCCATAGTAAAAGAAATAATTCGTTGATCCTGATTCTGAACCATTATAGTCCTCTAACGTTTCCTTATCTGTTATTACTATATCTTCAATGTAATAATCAATCCCCTCAACCATTTTCTCAATCATTTTATGAAATGATATTTCTGTTACTATTATTTTTAAAAATAATAACACAAAGATAATTAATAATGCGATTAATGATATATTCACAAATTTTCCAAGTAATCTATTTTCATCTTTCATCTTACTCTTATATATTTTGTTACTCATATGTGTTTTTCCTTTATATATAATTTTCTACCTAATAGATCTATAAATTTATTTTAATTTGGAAAAGTGTCTCTTTTAGAAATAAATATTTTAAAAATCCGATTCATCTTTTTCTTCAATCAGATCAGTAAGAATTTTCATAACAGAACCTAATTCCAATCTACATCGAACTGGATCAATATCAATCAACCGGCTGCATAACTCCACTCGATTCAAAATATTCTTCATACCATCAAGTAAATTATCTTCCGATGATTCTATCTTTTCATCTTCACTTACTATATTCTGTTGTGACTTTGTCTCCGTATATTCCTGAACAATTTCAATTTCTCGATTTTCTTCTTCCACTATCTGATCTAATTGTTCGATCTTACTAGAATATTCTTTGATAGAATTTTTCAAATTATCTATAGACTCATTGATACTTTTCTGTTCTTCCATCAGTTCACTAATTTTAGCTTTATTCTTTGAATTAACATTTCTAGGTGTAAACAGTTCATAGCACGAATCATTTGTTTCCTCCAACATTTTTATCATTCCGGTATTTTCTTTTAATTGAATTTCTAATAAATTTAACTGTTTTTCTAATGTATGTTTTTGTTCGAAATAAGAATCTTTTATTTGCTGTAAATATTCTATAACCATAATCACTTGTTCCTTTACTTTTGAGTAATCATCAATAAAGCTACTATTCTCGACTGGCACTACTCATTGCCGCATATTATGTCATGAAGCACAGTCCGCCGTGCACGCCAGAAAAATCAAAGATTTTCCTGGCTGTCGGGCATTCGCCCTATCATAGACAAATAAAATAGTTTTTTGCCTGCAAGCAGTCACAAACTATTTTCTCTGTCTATGGCACTGCTCGTTGCATACGCACATTATACCACATCATTATTTTAAAAACAATTGTACTACATTTATAGTTATCTTATTTTTTCTAAGTATACTAAAATTTTCAAAATATGTAAAAGAAATGAATGATTTTTCAAAAATTAATTTGTATATGTTATAAAAAGCGGATATAATATTATTAAATAAAGATTTATGATTATGAAATGGTGAAACGATTTTTCAATTATATGAAATGCATTTTTTAATGATCATAAAATAAATAAGGAGGTTTCTATGAAAAAGAATATCAAACATTTTTTTCTGTTGACAGCTCTTGCCGCTGGAACAATCCATTTTGTTAACAGATTTATTAATATGACAGCTGATATCAAGAATATTTTGAAAGCAGAGAACGGCAATTTTTACGATTGGAAAAACGGACAGATTTATTATACGAAACGCGGATCAGGCAGTCCGTTATTGCTGATTCACGATCTGAATCCGGTCAGCTCTTCTTATGAATGGTGCAAAGTGATTCGAAAACTGGAAAAGAAACATACTGTCTACACACTGGACTTACTTGGATGTGGACGCTCTGCAAAACCGTACTTAACTTACACCAATTATTTATATGTTCAGCTTGTGACGGATTTTATCCAAAATGTAATTGGAGAAAAAACAGATATTATTGCATCGAATGAATCAATCTCATTTGTAACGTTAGCTTGCAATATGAATAAGGATCTGGCAAACTCTATTATTGCAATCAATCCGACCTCTTTGAAAGAGCTTCATATTACAACCGATAAATATGCTTCTGTGAAAAAAACATTATTGGAACTCCCTGTGATTGGAACATTCCTTTACAACATCAAAGTTAGCAATACTTACATCACCAAAGATTTCCGCGAGGAATATTATGCGAGACCACAGTTGGTTTCTTCCAAATTAATTGACGCATACTACGAAGCAGCCCACATGAATTTCAGTCATGGTAAATATTTAATGGCAAGCATGGAAGCAAATTACACAAAGAATAGTATTGAACATGCGCTGAAAAAATTAGAAACTCCAATTTATGTGATTGAGAGTCGAAACATGAAAGATGCAATCGCAATTGCAGATTCTTATAAAAAGACAAACTCCAGAAATGAAATCGTATACTTATCCAACTGTAAAAAATATCCACAGTTAGAGATTGCCGATAAAGTTGTGGAAGCAATTGATATGTTTTTAAAGTAGGATTATTTTAGAATTTAATAATAAAAAGAAAAAACTCCTGTCCTCCAAATGATGCATTAAAAACACGTTTTATAATAGAATGTAAAAATTTTTTACATTTAAGCATGTTATTGCATCATAAAAAAGACAGGAGTTTGTGTATATGGTGATTTATTTTATCACCCAATTATTACATCACTCAGTAACTATTATTTTTACAACGGTGTCTTTGTCGGTGTTCCGGCTTTTCTCGGATAAGTTTTCGGTGTTCCCTTCACCTTATCGATCACGACAAACGATCTTTTCTGCTCATACAGATCAAATTTATAGACTTCTTTCATTTTTCCTCCAAGCAAAAATGTTGCATTTTTTGCATTAGCAACTTCCTCTTCAATTTCACCGGATTTATAAGAAATAAAGTTTCCACCTATTTTTACAAAAGGAACACAATACTCTTCTAAGGAAGAAAGGTTTGCAACTGCCCTTGAGACAACCAGATCAAACTTTTCACGGTATTCCTTATTTTTTCCAAGCTCCTCCGCTCTCGCGTGAAGTGCATCAATATCTTTTAATCCAAGTTTCTCTATCACTTCCTGTAAAAATAATATTCTTTTATTCAGAGAATCAGCAAGTGTCATCCTCAGATTTGGAAATGCGATTTTCAAAGGAATCCCCGGAAATCCGGCGCCGGTTCCCATGTCCATTACTGAAACTTCTTTTTTGAGATCATACACTTTGATCAGGGAGAGACTGTCCAGAAAATGTTTTTCAATGACTTCATCAAATTCTGTAATCGCAGTCAGATTCATAACTTTATTTTTTTCCACCAGCATCTCATAATATCTGATAAACTGCTGTATCTGATTATCGCTTAATTCAATCTGAAGTTCTTCCAGACCTTTTAAAAATTTTTCTAAATTATATGTCATTTTATATTTCCTTTATGATATTTCATCTGCTCCATATAAACCAAAAGTACCGAAATGTCTGCCGGGGAAACTCCTGAAATTCTCGATGCCTGGCCAATTGATAACGGTCTGTAAAGTTTTAACTTCTGTCTGGCTTCAATACGGAGGCTTGGTACTTCATCATAATCAAAATCTTCTGCTATTTTTTTATTTTCCAGTTTTTTATAATGCTCTACCTGTTTAATCTGCCGCACAATATATCCATCATACTTGATATTGATATTAACCTGTTCAACTACATCATAAGGCAGCTCAGGTCTTTCCTTATCGATCACAGCTAATTTTTCATAATCAAGTTCAGGTCTGCGGATCAGTTCTGTTAAAGTTGTTCCGGTATTTAACGGAATACTTCCGTAACTTTCCAAAAGAGCCTGAACCTCTTTATTAGCACCGATCTTGACTCCGGCAACACGTTCAATCTCTTTCTGGATCAATACTTCCTTCTGGCAGACCCAGTCATATCGCTCCTGTGAAATTAAACCAATCTCATATCCTTTTTTTGATAAACGGAGATCAGCATTATCCTGACGAAGCAGCAAACGGTATTCCGCACGGGAAGTCATCATGCGATACGGCTCATGATTTTCTTTTGTCACAAGATCATCAATTAATACTCCTATATAAGCCTCGGAGCGATCTAATATCAGCGGTTCTTTTCCGAGAATGCTCATGGCTGCATTGATTCCGGCAACCAGTCCCTGACAGGCAGCCTCCTCATAACCACTGCTTCCATTAAACTGACCACCTGAAAACAGTCCTTTGATATTTTTAAATTCCAGAGTAGCATACAACTGATTTGGATTGATACAATCATACTCAATCGCATAAGCATTACGGACAATTTTCACATGTTCAAGTCCCGGCAGCGTGCGGTACATTTCATGCTGGACATCTTCCGGTAAAGAGGAAGACATTCCACCAACATACATCTCATTCGTATTTATTCCTTCCGGTTCAATAAAAATCTGATGTCTGTCCTTATCCGCAAATTTTACAACCTTATCTTCAATGGAAGGACAGTATCTTGGTCCTGTACCTTCAATAATTCCTGCATAAATTGGAGAGCGGTCCAAGTTATTCCGGATGATTTCATGTGTTTTCTCATTTGTATAAGTCAGCCAGCAGGAAACCTGGTCGATCTGCACATCTTCAGGACTAGTTGTAAAGGAAAAAGGTACAACTCTCTCATCTCCTTTTTGCTCCTGCATTTTTGAAAAATCAACAGACCTTTTGTCGATTCGTGCAGGTGTTCCTGTCTTAAAACGGAACATTTCAATTCCATGCGCTTTCAGGGAATCCGTCAGATGGTTTGCTGCCTGCAGACCGTTTGGTCCGGTGTATGTGATCATCTCACCGGTCAGACATCTTGCGCGAAGATAAGTTCCTGTGCACAATACGACTGCCTTACAATGATAAACCGCACCTGAAAACGTTTTCACGCCTTTCATTTTCTGAATCTCTTTTCCATTTTCCAGCGCTGTTGTTTCCGTGATAATTTCAGAAACTTCTGCCTGACGGATGGTAAGATGATCGGTATTCTGAAGCGTCTTACGCATCTCCATACTATAATTCATTTTATCTGCCTGAGCACGCAGTGAATGAACGGCCGGACCTTTGGATTTATTTAACATCTTGGACTGGATAAATGTCTTATCGATATTTTTTCCCATCTCACCACCGAGCGCATCGATCTCACGAACCAGATGTCCCTTGGAACTTCCTCCAATATTCGGATTACACGGCATCATCGCTATACTGTCTACACTCACGGTAAAAATAATTGTTTCCAGTCCGAGTCTTGCACACGCCAATGCTGCCTCGCATCCGGCATGTCCGGCTCCGACTACAACCACATCATATTCTTCCTCTACATACGGAATCTTCTTCTCTTCCATTTCTCTGTCCTCAACTCATATAAGATTTTGAATGATTCTCTTTCACATTACAATCTGCAAATTATTTTTTATTTACCCATACAGAATTTGCTGAAGATTTCATTTACCAGATCATCTTCCACAGATTCTCCGATAATATTTCCTAGCTCCTCGTAAGCATTCATCAGATCAATGGAATAAAAATCTTCCGGCATGTCATCTGCAATACTCTGCAATACTAAATGTAAACTTCGCAAAGCTTCCTGTAAAGATGTTTTATGTCTGATATTCGTAATATAAACTTCATCATTAAATGTAACTTCCCCGGAGAAAAACATTTCTTTGATCGTTTCTTCAAGATCATCCATTCCGGTCTGCTCTTTTGCAGAAATTGAGATCATTTTTTTATCCAGATGTTTTCTGATATCTTCCACGGTTGTGACCGGACTTAAATCAGATTTATTTAACAAAACGATTGCATGTCTGTCTTTCAACAATTCCATGATCTCATGATCATTTTCATCTAACGCTGTGGATGTGTCAACTACATAAATGACAAGATCAGCATTATTCAAATATTTCTTTGCACGTTCCACACCGATTTTTTCCACGACATCTTCCGTGTCACGGATTCCGGCGGTATCAATGATATTCAATAAAATACCGTTTAAATTAATCTGTTCTTCCAGAACATCTCTTGTTGTTCCCGCAATATCTGTAACGATTGCCTTCTCTTCTCCAACCAGAGAATTTAAAAGAGAAGATTTTCCGGCATTCGGCTTTCCAACAATAACAGTTGAAATGCCTTCTTTTAACATTTTTCCATTATCACTGTTTGCAAGCAGTTTATCAATTTTTTTTATCACATCCGATACTATACTGGATAGTTTTTCCGGATATCCATCCAGACTTATGTGCTCCGGATCATCTAATGCACTTTCGATAAATGCAATCTCATGTAAAACAGTTCCGCGGATTTCTTTAATTTTTTCTGAAACAGAACCGGAAAGTTGGCTCAACGAACTTTTTAATGCAAATTCATTCTTGGAATTGATAACATCAATAACGGATTCTGCCTGTGAGAGATCAATTCTTCCATTTAAAAATGCACGTTTTGTAAATTCACCCGGCTCTGCAGGACGCGCCCCATATTTGATAACGGTTTCTAAAATTCTCTTCATGACATAAACGCCGCCATGACAATCTATCTCAACCGTATCTTCCCTGGTATAACTTTTCGGTCCTCGCATCAGAAGAACCATAACTTCATCAATCACTTCATCTCCATCATGAATATGACCATAGTGAATTGTATGCGTTGGCATATCTTCTAACTTTTTCTGATTCTTCATTTCAAAAATACGGTCTGTGATAGAAACTGCCTCGTCTCCGCTGATTCTTACGATTCCGATTCCTGAACTTGTCATTGCAGTTGCAATTGCAGCAATGGTATCCGTTCCCATAGTGATATCCTTTCCATGTACAAAACTGCACGCCGCAAAACTTCATAAGAACCTGCCATATCATTTCCGGCATTTTCATAAAGCTTTGTAACGTGCAGCTTCTGGTCTTTTAAATTCTATACTTGAATTTATCTTTCTCTATCTCTTTTTAAAGTAACAACCACATGTCTGTATGGTTCTTCGCCCTCGCTGTGTGTTGTTACAAACTTGTCATTCTGCAATGCAGAATGGATAACTCTTCTCTCAAAAGGATTCATTGGTTCTAAAGAAACAGGACGTTTTGTTCTCTTTACTTTGTATGCAATGTTCTTTGCAAGATTCTCCAATGTCTCTTTTCTTCTCTTGCGGTAATCTTCTGTATCAATCTTAACTTTAATGTATTCCTCAGAATTTTTATTCACTGCAAGGTTTGCAAGATACTGCAGGGAGTCGAGAGTCTGTCCTCTTTTACCAATGAGGATACCCATGTCATCTCCTTTCAGTTCTACGTTGTAAGTATTACCATCTTCTGCTTTTTCAATAATGATCTCAACTTTAAGATCCATAGCAGCAAATATTTTCTGTAAAAATTCTGTGATATCACCTTCTACAGAATATTTCTTACGAACTTTGATCACAGCATCTTTTCTTGCGATTCCTAAAAATCCTGTGCTTCCTTTTTCGATTACTTCATATTCAATCTGATCACTGGTAGCTCCAAGTTTTACAAGAGCTTCTGTGATAGCATCATCGACTGTTCTTGCTGATACTTCAATATACTCCATAACAATAACCTCCACATATACGTTATCTTACCAACACGTTTTTGAAAAATAATCTGTTAATTTTTCTTATTATTTCTCTCGTTAAATTCACGGACCAGGTTTGCTTTTGCAGCCATACTTCCAGGTTTTGCATTCACTTTCAATGCATTTGCCTTCTCAAGTTCAAGTTCTTTCTCTGCAGTTGTCTTAACAGAACTCTTGGAACTTGCTGTAACCTGTCTTGTGTTCATACGTGCAGCATTAGAAATCTGATTTTCAGAGATTCCCATCTTCTCACGTTTTTTCTTTGCTTTTTCCTGATTCTTTGCAATAATATCATCCAGATCGATCTTATCAAAATGTTTATTTAAGAAGAACTGCTGGATACTTCTTACAACCGCACTTGCGATCCAGTAGATACCGAGACCGACCGGAACAGTAAAACACATTACCAGTGAGAATAATGGCATAGTACGGTTCATCATCTTCATCTGCTGAGCCATCTGGTCATTATCTCCGCCTGCTGTTGCAGCCGTTGGCATTAACTTGATATTTAAAACCTGTGTCAAATAAGAAATCACAGGAATCAGCAATGCAAGAACTGCCATCAGAATACTTCCACCTGCAAATGCAGCTTTGATGATCTGAAATGGAGTATCTGAAATATTTAATCCTATAAAGTTGTTTACATGAGAAACTACACCATATGTAGAATCGATGGAATCTGTGAGCGCCGGGAATGACTCTCTTAAGGAATCCCATCCGGTAGAACTCATTTTTGATAAAACATCTACTACATAATTCTGTAAGGTTGTTGTATCTGTTGCCGTAAAATCAACCTGTACTGTGTTCAATTTTAATGTGCTCATCAGGTTTGTCATAATATCCTGATAGCCGCTTGTTGCCATAATCTTATCAACCAGATCAAGATAAACATCCTTCACACTGCTGATATAGGCAGGAACATTCATAAACACACGGTACAAAGCTAACAGTAAAGGCATCTGGATTAACATCTGCACACAGCTGCCTGTCGGTGAAACACCATACTTCTCATAGATCTGCTGTGTCTCACTCTGCATATTCTGCATGGATACTGTATCTTTTTTATCCTTATACTTTTTCTGGACCGCCTGAAGTTCCGGGTTCATCTTCTGGGATAACTTCGAAAACTTCTGCTGTTTATAAGTCAATGGGAACATTAAAGCATAAATAACAATGGTAAATAAAATAATAGAAAGTCCAACGTTGGTAATTCCAACTTTTTCCATTAAAATATACATGCCATTCATTATCCAGCCAAGTAATTTTGCAATTGGTCCAAGAATGGCACCATTGTATGCTGTTAATAACATCTCTGACACTGAAAATACCTCCAATTATGGAACGGGATCATATCCGCCTTTTGAAAAAGGATTACATCTTATAATTCTCCAAAGCGCTAACGCCCCACCTTTGACAGCTCCATACTTTTCGACAGCCTCTAACCCATAGGTGGAACAGGTCGGGTAGTATGGACATTTTGTTGTTTTCATCGGAGAAATATACTTTCTATAAAATTTAATCAAAGCAATCAATATTTTTTTCAAAATGATTCCATCTTCTTTTCTAAAATCTTTACTTCAAAATTTTATGAAGACCTCCAAGATGTAACAAAGCACTTTCCACTTCATGATATGAAATATCTTTTGCTGTATTTCTTGCGATGACTACAATGTCTAAACCACTATTAAACATGTCTTCCTGTAGCCGGTAACTTTCTCTGATCAATCGGGTTACATGATGTCTTATAACGCTATTCCCTACTTTTTTACTCACCGATATACCTAACCGGTTTCTTTCTGTATCATTTTTCAGAACGTACATGACCAAATAACGATTTGCATAAGACTTTCCTTTTTTATATACGTTCTGAAAATCTCTGTTTTTCTTTAATGATTCTGAATATTTCATCTAATATCCTTTGCCAAAAATTGATCATAAAAGAAGAAAAGACCACAAATATGTGGCCTATGCTGATAATTTTTTTCTACCTTTTAATCTTCTTGCAGCCAATACTTTTCTTCCGCCTGCAGTACTCATTCTGCTTCTGAATCCGTGAACTTTCGCTCTCTGTCTCTTCTTAGGTTGGAATGTCATCTTCATGTCACATACACCTCCTCTACAATTCAAACATTTATTTTACTCAATGTTATGATAAGTCTACTTCAATAGCGACAAAACATCATTTTTATTTATATCAAAATAATCGGACAAAGTCAAGCAAAATCTCATAAAATAAGGCTTTTGCCAATATTTAGTTTTCCACTTTCTGTCATTTTTGTTTTTTTACCACTATATATATAAGGAAGAAATGCATTTTATCTATATATGGTATAATGTTATACACATAGAAAATTAAAAATTTTTCCACAGAAAACCCAGTATTTATGCCGTTTACATAAGTTATCCTCAATTTGTGGATAACTTGTGGACAATTTCTTGATAATATCATCATAACTTGTGTATAAATGTGTACAAGCCTTATTTTTTCCGGTCTATAACTATTTTTCCATTATTAACAATAACTTCTAGTATATTCACATTAAGCGTTAAAACGCCCATATAGCCACTTTTTTTATCAACGCCCTATCCCCAGTCCTTCCACAATTAAACGTTGATAATTCCGCAAAAATAGTGTAGGATAGCATTATATAGAATTTTTTAGAGTTTTTTAAGCAGTTAATCTTAACTGCTATATTTTAGTGCTATCAGAAAACGGAGTTAGAAAATGGACAAGATTTTGGAAAAATGGGATGAAATTTTACAGACAGTAAAAACAGAGCATGATGTCAGCGACATTTCTTTTGATACCTGGATCAAACCTCTGGAAGTTTTTGGTGTTGAGGGAAATACCCTCTATATCCTTGTTCCATCTGAACAGATGACTTTAAGTTATATCTCAAAAAAATATTATCTTCCTTTAAAAGTAGCAATTGCTGAAATTATCGGAACCGAATATGAGATTCAGTTTATTTTACCGGAACAGACCAGGAATATCAGACCTTCCAATAATAAAGGAAAGAAAACACCTGAACCTGAAGCTTCCAAACGTTCCAACTTAAATCCAAATTACACATTTGATACTTTCGTTGTCGGCAGCAATAACCGTTTTGCACAGTCTGCCTCCCTGGCAGTAGCGGAATCTCCAGGAGAAGCTTACAACCCTCTTTATATTTATGGTGGACCTGGACTTGGAAAAACCCACTTGATGCATTCCATTGGACATTTCATCCTGGAAAGAAATCCGGAAGCAAAAGTTTTGTATGTTACTTCCGAGGAATTTACCAATGAAGTTATCGAATCTATCCGTAGTGGTAACGCCTCTGCGATGAATAAATTCCGTGAAAAATACAGAACCATCGACGTTCTCATGATCGACGACGTTCAGTTTATTATAGGAAAAGAAAGTACACAGGAAGAATTTTTCCACACGTTCAACGCTCTCCACTCCGCAGGCAAACAGATCATTTTAACATCGGATAAACCGCCAAAGGATATGGAAACGTTAGAAGAACGAATCCGTTCCCGTTTCGAATGGGGACTTATGGCAGACATCGGAGCTCCTGATTACGAGACGCGAATGGCAATCCTTCGCCGGAAAGTGGAATCTGATGATATGTCCTTAAGCGATGACATTTTAAATTACATCGCAAATAATATTAAATCCAACATCCGTGAATTAGAGGGAGCTTTGAACAAACTCCTCGCTTACTCGAATCTGGAAAAAACAGAGATCACCATGGAGATTGCCAAGAAAGAACTTCAGAATATTATCACACCGGACAAGCCAAGAGAAATCACTCCTCAGCTTATCATTGAAGTTGTTTCGGAACATTTCCAGATTTCACTGGATCAGATGATCTCAAAAAACAGAAGTAATGAGATTGCAAGACCAAGGCAGATTGCCATGTACCTCTGTAAAACCATGACGGATATTCCATTGGATTCCATCGGTTCCTTACTGGGCGGAAGAGATCACTCGACCATTATCCACGGCATCAAAAAAATTGCGGATGAGTACGATTCCAACGAACAGACACGCAATTTAATTGAAACTATCAAGAAAAAAATCAATCCAAACTAAAGTTATCAACTTTTTTTTGAGTTATTAACAAAATTTTGTGGATAACCTGTTCAAATTGTGTTTAATTAATGTTTAAAGTTTTGGATAACCTACTTTTCAAGATGAATTTCAAATTTTTTCTGAGGAGGCTTAAAATTTTAATTCACATTTTATCCAAGGTTAATCCTCATGCTTTTCACATAGTTATACAGTCGGATTTTTCGGACAAGCCCTTATGTTTTCAAGGGTTGCAGGGTTATTCACTTATTCACACACACTAATACGACTACTTTTAATATCTTTTATTAATTATATTTATTTTGGCTTTCGCCAAGCAGGAAGGAGTTATTCACATTATGAAATTAATCTGTTCTAAATCAAATCTGCTTCATGGAGTTAACATTGTGTCCAAGGCTGTTCCAACCAGAACAACAATGGCAATCCTTGAATGTATTTTAATTGATGCTTCTGCTAATGAAATCAAATTAACAGCAAACGATATGGAACTTGGAATTGAAACTAAGATCGAAGGAGAGATTGCAGAGAGGGGAATCATTGCATTAGATGCTAAGATTTTTTCTGAGATTGTCCGTAAATTACCGGACAGTGATGTTGTGATCGAAACAGATTCCAATTTTAAAACTACCATTACCTGTGAGAAAGCAAAGTTTAACATTGTTGGAAAATCAGGTGATGATTTTTCCTATATTCCATTTATTGAAAGAAATGAATGTATTTCAATCTCCCAGTTTACTTTAAAAGAAGTGATTCGTCAGACAATCTTCTCAATTGCTGACAATGACAACAATAAACTGATGACGGGTGAACTTTTCGAGATTGAAGAGAATCAGTTAAAAGTAGTTTCTCTGGATGGACATAGAATTTCCATCCGTAATATTGAATTAAAGAATAATTACGATCATAAGAAAGTAGTTGTTCCTGGTAAAACACTTCAGGAAGTAAGTAAGATTTTACCTGGAAGTGCAGAGGAAGAAGTCAATATTTTCCTTTCAGAGAATCATATTGTATTTGAATTTGATGATACTACAGTTGTATCCAGATTGATTGAAGGGGAGTATTTCAAGATTGAGCAGATGCTTTCCTCTGATTATGATACAAAAGTTAAGATTAATAAGCGTGAATTATTAGACTGTATCGACCGTGCAACACTTCTCGTAAAAGAGGGTGACAAGAAACCAATTATCATGAATATCACAGATGGAAATATGGAATTAAAGATCAATTCTTTTATTGGTTCCATGAATGAAGATATTGATATCACAAAAGAGGGAAAAGATATCCTCATTGGATTTAATCCAAAATTCTTTATCGATGCATTGAGAGTCATCGATGAGGAAGAGGTTTCTCTTTATATGGTAAACCCGAAGGCTCCATGTTTTATCAAGGATGATGACGGAAAGTTCATTTATCTGATCCTTCCGGTAAACTTTAACGCAGCCACTAACTAAGAAAGGCAGAAAGATGATCACAGTAAATATCAGAGAGACGGATGAATTTATCAAACTGGGACAGGCTTTGAAAAAAGCAGGTCTTGTAGAATCCGGAGTAGATGCAAAGTTTTTTATTCAGGATGGACAGGTAAAATTAAACGGCGAGACAGAGCTTCAGCGCGGAAAAAAATTATACAATGGAGATGTTGTTTCCTTTAACGGCGAGACAATTCAGATTGTAAAATGATCATAAAGTCAATTGAATTGCAGAATTTTCGAAATTATGAAGATTTAAATATTTCATTTGATGAGGGAACCAATATTTTTTACGGGGACAATGCGCAGGGAAAAACGAATATCCTTGAAGCTGCATACTTAAGTGGAACAACTAAGTCCCACAAATGTAGTAAGGACAAGGAAATGATCCGTTTCGGGGAGCAGGAGTCCCATATCAGAACGGTTGTTGTAAAAAAAGATAAAGAATATCAGATTGATATGCATTTAAAACACAATCGTTCCAAGGGAATCGCAATCAATAAAGTTCCAATCAAAAAAGCCAGCGAGCTTTTTGGAATTCTCAATATGGTATTTTTTTCGCCGGAGGATCTGAATATTATCAAAAATGGTCCGGCGGAGCGCCGCAGATTTCTGGATTCTGAATTATGCCAGTTGGATAAAATATATTTGTCAGATCTTACAACTTACAATAAAATTTTGAATCAGCGCAACAAATTATTAAAAGATATGGTTTACAGACCGGATTTAAAGGATACACTTCCGGTATGGGATATGCAGCTGGTAGAAACTGGCAGGAAAATCATTCGGCGAAGAAAACAGTTTGTTGATGAGCTAAATGAGATCGTGCATGATATTCACTATCGGATTTCCGGTGAAAAAGAAGATCTGCTTTTGCAGTATGAACCAAGTATTGAAGATATTTTTTTCGAGGATGAACTTTCCAGAGTCAAAGAGAGGGATATGAGGCAGTGTATGACATCAGTGGGACCGCACCGGGATGATCTTCTTTTTTCCATCGGTGAGGTGGACATTCGGAAGTTCGGTTCGCAGGGACAGCAGAGAACTTCAGCTCTGTCTTTGAAACTGTCAGAGATTGAACTGGTCAAACGGTCCATTCATGATACACCGGTTTTGTTGCTCGATGATGTGTTGTCGGAACTTGACAGTAACCGGCAGAATTATCTGCTCAACAGTATTCATGATACACAGACGCTGATCACCTGTACAGGGCTGGATGAATTTGTAAAAAACAGATTTCAGATCAATAAGATATTTAAAGTTGTACAGGGGACTGTGGAAGAGAGAAAAGAAATATAATTGCATTGTACATATTTTTTTATGTGCAGAATGGAGGAATAAATGGGTACAGAAAACGAATATGGTGGAGACCAGATCCAGATTTTGGAAGGACTTGAGGCTGTTCGTAAAAGACCGGGTATGTACATCGGTAGTACATCAGCCAGGGGCTTACATCATCTGGTATATGAGATTGTAGATAACTCAGTAGATGAGGCACTTGCCGGATACTGCAAAAATATTGAGGTGACCATAAACGAGGATAACTCTATTACTGTAGAAGATGATGGACGTGGTATCCCGGTCGACATCAATCATAAAGCTGGAAAATCCGCATTGGAAGTCGTATATACTGTACTTCATGCTGGCGGTAAATTTGGCGGTGGAGGCTACAAAGTATCCGGTGGACTTCACGGTGTAGGAGCGTCAGTTGTAAATGCACTTTCCACAAAGTTGAAAGTTGAAGTTTACCGTGAAGGGAAGATTTATTTCCAGAGTTACAAGATCGGTAAACCGGATGAACCGGTAAAAGTGATCGGAGAATGCGGCGAGGACAAGCACGGAACCAAGGTTACTTTCTGGCCGGACGCATCGATTTTTGAAGAGACTGTTTTTGATTATGATACCTTAAAACAACGTCTGCGTGAGACGGCCTTTTTGACAAAAGGATTGAGGATCGTGCTTACAGACTTAAGGGAAAATCCTGTTAGAACCCATGATTTTCATTATGCCGGCGGTATCAAAGAATTTGTTACTTACTTAAACAAGAGCAAAGAAGCTTTATACCCGGAAGTCATTTACTGTGAGGGCAGTGGAAATGGTGTCTATGTGGAAGTTGCCATGCAGCATAATGATTCCTACAATGAGTTGACGTTAAGTTTTGTCAATAACATTATCACACCGGAAGGTGGTACACATCTTGCCGGATTCCGTAATGCATTGACGAAAACATTTAATGCTTATGCAAGAGCGAATAAATTATTAAAAGACAGTGAACCGGCATTGACGGGTGATGATATCCGTGAAGGATTGACCGCCATTATCAGTGTCAAGATCGAGGAACCTCAGTTTGAGGGACAGACCAAGCAGAAACTGGGTAACAGCGAAGCCCGCGGTGCGGTGGATTCCATTGTGAGCGAGCAGCTTACTTACTTTTTAGAGCAGAATCCGACGGTTGCCAAGACAATCTGTGAAAAGTCACTTCTTGCACAGCGCGCGAGAGAGGCAGCAAGAAAAGCGAGAGATTTAACCAGAAGAAAAACAGCACTGGAGGGAATGTCTCTTCCAGGAAAACTGGCAGACTGTTCTGACAAAGATCCAAAGAACTGTGAGATTTTCATCGTCGAGGGAGATTCCGCCGGCGGTTCCGCTAAGACTGCGAGAAGCCGTGCAACCCAGGCAATCCTCCCACTTCGTGGTAAGATTTTAAATGTCGAGAAGGCAAGACTGGATAAGATTTATGGAAATGCTGAGATCAAAGCTATGATCACTGCGTTTGGTACAGGTATTCATGAAGACTTTGATATCAGCAAACTTCGTTACAACAAGATTATCATTATGACGGATGCCGATGTCGATGGTGCCCATATCAGTACATTAATGTTGACATTCCTTTATCGGTTCATGCCGGATCTGATCAAAGAAGGCCATGTATATCTGGCACAGCCGCCACTATACAAGATCGAGAAAAATAAAAATGTATGGTATGCCTACAGTGACGATGAGTTAAATGCAATCTTAACGGAAATCGGACGTGATGGAAATAATAAGATCCAGCGTTACAAAGGACTTGGTGAGATGGATGCGGAGCAGCTCTGGGAAACGACCATGGATCCGGAGAAACGAATTTTAAAACGTGTCATGATCGATGATGAGAGTACTTCTGAAATTGATATTACGTTTACAACTCTGATGGGAGATAAAGTAGAACCGAGACGTGAGTTTATTGAAGAAAATGCGAAGTATGTGCAGAATCTCGATATTTAAGATTGCATGTGTTAGAAATTATATATTACTGCAAATGTAGTTTGATAAAAAATAGAAAGTTTATTTATAATATAATTGCAAATGTAGTTTAATTAGAGAAATGCAGATTTTTAACCAAAAAGAATTTGCAGGAATGAGGTAAATAGAATGGATGACAAAATTTTTGATCAAATCCATGATGTCGATCTGAAAAAAACAATGGAGACATCCTACATCGATTATGCGATGAGCGTTATCGCCCAGCGTGCATTGCCGGATGTAAGAGATGGTTTGAAACCGGTACAGCGTCGTGTACTCTACTCCATGATCGAATTAAATAATGGACCGGACAAGCCACACAGAAAATGTGCGCGTATTGTCGGTGATACCATGGGTAAATACCATCCACATGGAGACAGTTCCATCTACGGAGCATTGGTCAACATGGCACAGGACTGGTCTACAAGATATCCGCTTGTTGATGGTCATGGAAACTTTGGTTCTGTCGACGGTGACGGTGCTGCTGCGATGCGATATACAGAGGCAAGACTCAGTAAAATTTCCATGGAAATGCTCGCAGACATCAATAAAGATACCGTTGACTTTGTACCAAACTTCGATGAGACTGAGAAAGAGCCGACGGTGCTCCCTTCCCGCTATCCGAATCTTCTGGTAAACGGAACAACCGGTATTGCTGTTGGTATGGCAACAAACATTCCGCCTCACAATCTGCGCGAGGTGATTCATGCCGTCGTAAAAATTATCGACAACGAAGTGCTAGAGGACCGGGGGACAGATATCGAAGAACTTTTGAGTATTGTAAAAGGTCCGGATTTTCCAACCGGAGCGATGATTCTTGGAACAACCGGAATTAACGAAGCTTATCGCACCGGACGCGGAAAAATCAGAGTTCGTGCGATCACCAATATCGAACCAATGCAAAATGGTAAAAACCGTATTGTTGTGACCGAACTTCCATACATGGTCAACAAAGCAAGACTGATCGAGAAAATCGCAGATCTTGTAAGAGATAAAAAAATTGATGGAATCACGGATCTTCGTGATGAGTCTGACCGTCAGGGTATGCGTATCTGTATCGAGCTGCGCCGTGATGTAAATCCGAATGTGGTTTTGAATCTGCTCTACAAACATACCCAGATGCAGGATACGTTTGGTGTTAT
>ERZ779842.1292-NODE-1292-length-21488-cov-4.212756_pt1 | contig 21488 bp, 25 predicted proteins | sample MGYA00511095_ERZ779842 | MGnify/ENA primary metagenome ERZ779842 (study PRJEB29588, sample SAMEA2154036) | human gut metagenome | biome: human gut; feature: human-associated habitat; material: faeces | place: Denmark | collected 2008/2010 ... | reverse complement strand
TTTTTTCGGCAGTTTTTTTGGCTGCGCCGCAGCCGGTAACAGCCAGAGCCGTGGCCGACAGAGCCAGAAGAACTAGAAATTTGCGGTATTTTTGCATAATAATTCTCCCAAATTAATCGTTCTGTCATTATAGCAAGTATGGATCAAAAAAGCTTTAAGATATTTTTAATTTTGGATTACTTCTTAAAAAATGGTTCCTGCACATGCCAGGAATTGACGGGAAGTCCCAAATACGTTATTATGAAAAGACAATCATTCGGAGATATTGTGTTTTTGGGAGGTTTTTGGGTATGACAAAAGAAAAGACAAAGGGAAATCAGATCACGGAAGGAATCATCTGGCAGCAGCTGCTGTTCTTTTTCTTCCCGATTTTGTTTGGTACCTTTTTTCAGCAGCTCTATAATGCGGCCGATGCCATGATCGTGGGGCGGTTTGTGGGAAAAGAGGCACTTTCAGCGGTGGGAGGTTCCACCAGCATGCTGACGCAGCTGATTGTGGGCTTTTTCGTGGGTCTCTCATCCGGCGCGTCCGTGATCGTGTCCCAGTATTACGGGGCAAAACGGCCGGAGATGGTGGGCTATGCGGTCCACACGGCACTGATGTTCAGTATCATTTCCGGCGTCGTGATCATGTTTGCCGGTATCGGGCTGGCACCGTTTATGCTGGAGGCCATGGGAACGCCAGAGGATGTACTGGGGCTTTCCGTGATCTATCTGCGCATCTATTTTGCCGGTATCATTGCCAACCTGGTCTATAACGTAGGGGCGGCGATTTTGCGGGCAGTGGGAGATTCTAAGCGGCCGCTGTATTTTCTGGCGGCGAGCTGTCTGGTCAATATCGCGCTGGATATCCTGCTGGTCGTGTTCTGCCGTCTTGGGGTGGTGGGAGCAGCCCTTGCCACAATCCTTTCCCAGCTGTTTAGTGCGTTTCTGGTGGTGGTCTGCCTGATGCAGACAAAAGACATGCACCGCCTGGTTATCAAAGAGCTCTATCTGGACGGGCGGATGTTAAAGCGCATCATCCGCATTGGACTTCCGGCGGGGATGCAGTCGGTGATGTACGGCCTGTCCAATGTCATCATCCAGTCGGGAATCAATTCCCTTGGAACCAACACGGTAGCGGCCTGGGCTGCCTACAGCAAACTGGATTCCGTATTCTGGATGATGATCAATGCCTTTGGTATTTCCGTGACTACCTTTGTGGGACAGAATTACGGAGCGGGGAAGATGGACCGCGTGCATCGCGGCGTGCGGACCTGCATGGTTATGACGATTCTGGCATCTCTTGGCATGTCGTTTCTCATTTACCGCTATGGAGTTTATGGGTATGAGCTGTTTACCACAGATCAGGATGTCATCACGATCGGCATTGCCATGATGCGTTATCTGGCACCTCTGTATGTGGAATATGTTGCCATCGAGATTCTGTCCGGTGCCCTGCGGGGCGTGGGAGACTGCTGGCGCCCTATGATCATCAGTCTGCTTGGTGTCTGCGTGCTGCGTGTGGGCTGGATTCTGATCGCGGTGCCGCTTAAACGGGATATTTACACGATCATGTTCAGCTATCCCCTGACCTGGGTTACTACAACAATGCTGTTTGTTATTTATTATCTGTTTTTTGGAAAACTGAAAATAGAAAAGGCGGGTAAAAAAGAAGCTGCAGGTGAGTAAAATCATCTGCAGCTTTTAAATTGGTCAGAACTTCTGCCTGTTCCTGCTTACATTTCCGGAACCGGGGTCGGTCTGGATTTGTCAAAGATATCCTCGGCACGGAACAGATCGTCTAATTTGCGGGGCCGGCCTTCTGCCTCCGCGGTGATATCTTTCCACATCCGGTAACCGTCGAGATTTCTGCGGCCCTGACGGAGATAGTCGTCGCCAAGCTGTACCCAGTACTGGCTGGAATCTACATTGCAGAAGTAGCGGAAACCGGCATTATAAAGATAACGGAACCGCTCGTTTTCCATGGTGTATGGATGCCAGTCACCTACGTCCGCGCCGAAGGGGAAGAGAATGATGTCGGTGGGACCGATCAGGGATTCTACTTCAGATTCCCATTTGTCCGTGTCGGACTGGAAACGGTCCCATTCCACGGTACCGAGATCCAGATGGCCCCAGCTGTGGGAGGCAAGTTCCCAGCCATTGTCACGCAGACACTGGGCTACCTCTGCGGCGGCCTGGCGGTCCTGCTCGTAGGTTTCGGAGCCGGTGTAGGCAGAAGAAGTGCGGTAGCCGAGAATGCCCTCGTAGCCGGTAAAGGCCAGAACCGCCCGTGCTCCCTTATAGGAAAAATCCGGATGATGTTCACAGAATTTTTCCAGGATCGGAACCAGGTCATAGTCTCCGGTAGTGACCGTGCCGTCGTCCAGAGTGATCTGGCAGGTGGGCTTGCCGTCCTCACCGATCACGAGGCGGTTTGCGAAGCCGTCTCCATCCATATAAGGATAATAGCAGAGATCATCCTGGGACATGACAAAAGGAATCTTGTCCGGCGGGAGCATGATATCTCCGGCTTTCATGACGGTGTTTCCGTTCTCGTCTGTGGTTTCGTAAGCCATATCGTGAAGCTTTACCAGGACATATCCCTTTTCATACATGGCTTCCAGGATCTTGTTGAATTCATCGATAGTGGTCATAACCTGATTGTAGCCGTTCTGGTCTGCGTCGCCGTCGAAAGCTTTGGATGGATCTGCAATCAGCGTGTGAAAGAATACGTGTGTGATCTTACTGATGGGGGTGCGGACCAGTGTGGCTTCTGCGGATTCATATTCGGCAATAGCAGAGATGACTTCCGGATCGGAGGCAAACTCTTCGGAACCCTTCAGCAGTTCTATGGCCGCGTCGTAATCATAGCCAGCAGCCAGCAGGTAGGCCTGGTGGAGCAGGTCCGCAGCCGGGGTGTCCGGCATGACGAAGCCGTCTCCCTCAGTGGGGGCTTCTGCTTCAGAACCATCTGCATCTGTGGAGATGACAATGCCGCCGGAGGTATCCGGAGTTTTGCCGTGATGCTGCTTCCTCAGAAAAAAAAGGCCGGTGCCAAGCGCGCCGATCAGTGCGATGCAGGCTGCGGCAGCCAGAAAACGGGGGAGCCTGGATGGGCGCCGCCTGCGGCTGTAGGACCTGCCGGAATAGTATTCATGCATATGTAAAACTCCCTTGATTTTTCGTTCCTGTTCTGGAATCCGCTATGGATTCCTCTAATCTCATCATAGCATAGAACCAGAAAAATAGCCATAGATTATAAGGAAAAGGTTGCGGTTTGCAGGCGGGGATCCTATGAAAAAAACGGTAATAGCTCTATGTGCCAGCTTACTGGTAAATCTGATAAACCCGGTGGGATTGAAAGCATGGGGCTGGACAGAGCTTGTGGTCAGTAATGGGAAAAAACAGGCGGAAATGATCCAGACGGAGCAGACCGGGGAGAGGGACAGTCTGTCCGTGCAGGTGCAGGCTCCCTGCGCGGTTTTGATGGAGGCTTCTACCGGGCAGACCATTTATGAAAAGAATGCGGATGAGCGGCGAAGTCCGGCCAGCATCACCAAAATCATGACGCTGATTCTTATCTTTGATGCCATTGACGCGGGAAAAATCCGTTTGAGTGACGAGGTTGTGACCAGCGCCCATGCCAAATCCATGGGTGGATCCCAGGTGTTTCTGGAGGAAGGGGAGGTTCAGACGGTGGAGACTCTGATTAAGTGCATTGTCATTGCGTCTGGCAATGACGCGTCGGTAGCCATGGCAGAGTATATAGCCGGTTCGGAAGATGCCTTTGTCCAGATCATGAATGAGCGGGCGAAGGGACTGGGCATGACGGGAACACACTTTGTGGACTGCTGCGGCCTGACGGAATCACCGGAGCATCTTACCACAGCGCGGGATATTGCCATCATGTCCCGGGAACTGATTACAAAATATCCGCAGATCCATGCGTATTCCACAATCTGGATGGAGAACATTACCCATGTGACAAAACAGGGAACGAAGGAATTCGGGCTTTCCAATACCAATAAGCTTTTAAAAATGGCCACAAACTTTAAAGTGACCGGATTAAAAACCGGTTCCACCTCTCTGGCGAAGTACTGTCTGTCCGCAACAGCAGAGAAGGACGGTGTACGGCTGATTGCCGTGATTATGGCGGCGCCGGATTACAAGGCACGCTTTGCGGACGCCCAGACACTGTTAAATTATGGATACGCCAGCTGCCGTCTGTACGAAGACCAGGAAATGCCGGTGCTGCCGGAACTGGATGTGGCAGATGGTGTGGAGCCTTCTGTCACGCTTCAGTATGCGGGCGGATTTTCCTATCTGGGGCTTGGAGGGGAAGATTTTTCTTCCATAGAAAAGAAACTGCTGCTCCCGGAAACGATGCAGGCACCGGTGACAGAAGGAGAGAAGGCCGGGGTACTGCGTTATGAACTGAATGGCAAGGCGCTGGGCGAGGTAGATATTCTGACGGCAGACAGTGTGGAAAAGGCAGGCTTTTCTGATTATCTTTGTATGCTGTTTCGTGTCTGGAGCCTGGGAGTGCTGGAATAAAGATTATGGAAGGGGAAACGTCACGGAAGTATTTTCATACAATATAGGGATTAAGACAATTGCGGGAGGCTTTTAAAATGATGAAAAAACGATGGCGGATTCTGATTGCGGGCTGCCTTGCGTGCGCAGCACTGTGTGGCTGTGCAAAGGAAAACTCCGGAGGGACACCTGTGACGATGTATGAGGTGGCCCATTCTATTTTTTACGCGCCACAGTATGCGGCAATTGAACTTGGTTATTTTAAAGAAGAGGACATTGATCTGACTCTGGTAAACGGGGCTGGAGCGGATAAGGTCATGACGGCTATGCTGGCCGGAGACGCGGATATCGGCTTTATGGGATCGGAGGCCAGCATCTATACTTACGCCCAGGGCGCGGAGGATTATGCGGTCAACTTTGCGCAGCTGACTCAGCGCGCTGGAAACTTTCTGGTGGCACGGCAGCCGGATCCGGACTTTTCCTGGCAGAAATTAAGGGGGAGCCGGGTGCTTGGCGGTCGTGCCGGAGGTATGCCGCAGATGGTTTTTGAGTATATTTTAAAGAAGAATGGCATGGATCCAAAAACAGATCTGACCATTGACCAGAGCATTCAGTTTGGTCTGACCGCAGCAGCCTTTACCAGTGACCAGTCGGATTATACGGTGGAGTTTGAACCATTTGCCACCGGGCTGGAACTGGAGGGAAACGGATATGTGGTGGCATCTTTGGGGACGGACTCCGGATATGTACCTTATACTGCGTACTGCGCGAAACGGAGTTATCTGGCCATGCATCCGGATCTCATTCAGAAATTTACGAATGCGCTCCAAAAGGGCATGGATTATGTGAATTCCCATACGGCAGAGGAAATCGCAAAGACCATCCAGCCGCAATTTGCGGAAACTCCGCTGGAAAATATTACAAAGATTGTGAAACGGTATCAGGAACAGGATACCTGGAAAGAGAATCTTGTGTTTGAAAAATCCAGCTTTGAGCTTCTGGAAAACATTCTGGAGGAAGCCGGAGAGCTGCCGGAGCGGGTTCCTTATGAGGATCTGGTAACAACGGAATTCGCAGAGCAGGCAGGAAAGTAAAAAATACGCTGCAGTTTCATACGCTGAATCACGAAAATGTCCGTGACAAACGGACATTTTCGTGGTATGATGAGCAGAGATGATTCGGCTGCTGACGGCACAACGGGCAAATAGCAGCGCAATTTGTACGGGAGTAAAAAGCATGAACTATAATATGATCGTTCTGGATCTGGACGGAACTCTCACAAACAGGGATAAAGTAATCACGCCAAGAACAAAGCAGAGTCTGATGGAGGCTCAGAAGCGTGGAATCAAAGTAGTTCTGGCATCCGGCAGGCCAACCTATGGTGTTATGCCGCTGGCAGAAGAACTGGAACTGGAAAAATACGAGGGGTATATTTTATCTTTTAATGGCGGCATCATCATGGACTGCCGAACCCGGGAGGTTATTTTCAAAAAAGAGCTTCCGGTTGAGGCAAACAGAAAAATCCTGGATCTGGCAGAGAAAGAGCAGGTGGATATCCTCACCTACCAGGGTGCGCGCATTCTTACCAACAATCAGGACAATCCCTATGCGAAAATCGAGTCTGGAATCAATCACCTGAAATTAAAGCAGATAGAAGATTTAAAAGCATATCTGGATTTCCCGGTACCCAAGTTCCTCATGATGGACGATGGAGACTATCTGGCCCTGGTGGAGGCACGGGTCAAAGCGGCGTTGGGAAAGAATTTCAGCGTCTACCGCTCAGAACCCTTCTTTCTGGAAATTTTACCGCGGGGCATTGACAAGGCCCAGTGTCTGGCACAGCTGTTAAAGCTTCTTGGCATGGAGCGTGAAGAGATGATTGCCTGCGGGGATGGATTCAATGACCTGTCCATGATTGAGTTCGCGGGACTCGGAGTAGCCATGGAAAACGCAGTACGCCCGGTGAGGAATGCGGCTGATTACGTAACTCTTTCCAATAACGATGACGGTGTGGCACATGTGGTGGAGAAATTTTGTCTTAACTATGGACTTTAAAAATTTAGTGTGGTAAACTGTTAAAAGTAAAAAACGCAGAACTTTGTATTTCAGGAAGGAATCATATAGAATGAATAAGAAGATTAAGACAGAGGCTGTAGACCATCTGTTCGAGGCCATTTTAACATTAAGAACTCCGGAAGAATGCTACATTTTTTTTGAGGATGTGTGCACGGTCAACGAGCTGTTATCCCTGTCCCAGCGCTATGAGGTAGCTAAAATGCTGCGTGAAAAGAGAACTTATCTGGAAATCGCGGACAAGACCGGCGCGTCCACCGCAACTATCAGCCGCGTGAACCGTTCCTTAAACTACGGCAATGATGGCTACGATATGGTTTTTGCAAGAATTGCGGAAAAGCAGGCGGCAGAATCTGATGCACAGAGTGATGAGGCGGAAGAAACACCAACAGAAGAATAGCACAAAAAAAGTGATGCCGTCCTGGCATCACTTTTTTGCTTTTCTGGTTTTCGGGTCAGGCGTGTTTTCCTCCCGGAGTTCATCAATGAGCATCTCGATCATGTGCTTTTTTAAATAGACATCAAAGGAAAGCTCACTGATAAAGGCAAACAGCTGTAAATATTCTTTGTCCTCACTGTCCGTGTCAGCGAAGGTCAGACGGCTGTCTTCAAACTTGGCACGGATGTCTTCTTTTAAGTTTTCCATCTGCAGAGCTTCCCGGGAGAACACTTCCTCGTAGATGCCGCTGAGATTCAGACCGTCTTCCGCATTAAAATGCGCCTCAGTGACCGGGCGGAACAGCTGCTCAATGTCGCCGATGGACAGCAGGTTTTTGTAGTAGTAAATAAACAGCAGCAGCAGGATGTGCTCCTTGCTGTATTTTTTGCGGACAGGAGCTGGGAGCAGACGGTTCTTGGCGTAGTTGTTGATCATGGTCTTGGTAAGAGCCTTGTCCTCCGGGCTGCGCTTGGTCTTTTTTAAATGCTCATCCACAAAGGAAGTCACCTGGTCCATATATAAATCCACTTCCGGGATCTTTTCGGTTTTGATATAAGAGATGGAGTCTAACCAGCTCAGGATATCGGATAGTCTTTCAGAATTGTTTTTCATGATGTCACCTCTTACACCTTATTATATAGTATTGAAAACCAGATGGCAAGAGGAAAAGCACTGATTGAGATAAAACGAAAAGTTATAAAGCTAACGAAAAGTTATAATCATTGTGAAAAGGGATTGAATTTTTTATCCGAAGTGTTTATAATAAGAAATTACAAAGATTAAACAAAGGAGAACGATTTCTTATGAAAAAAGTATTAGCAACGAACAATGCTCCGGCCGCAATCGGACCATATTCCCAGGCAATCCACGCAGACAAATTTGTATTTGTTTCCGGTCAGCTCCCAATCGACCCGGCTACCGGCGAGTTTGCAGGCGCAGACATCGCAGCACAGACCAAGCAGTCCTTAACCAACATCAAGAACATTCTTGAGAGCGACGGACTGAGCATGGCTAATGTAGTAAAGACCACCGTTCTGTTAAACAACATCGCTGATTTCGGTGCTATGAACGAGGTTTACGCTACTTTCTTCGAGGGCGCTTGCCCGGCAAGAGCAGCTTTTGAGGTTGCAGCACTTCCGAAGGGCGCACTGGTAGAGATCGAGGCTATTGCATACGCTGAGTAATTTTTTACTACAGTCAGAAAATTAAGACAGGCATCGCAAACAAAGGTTTGCGGTGCCTGTTTTTTTGTGATAAGATGTAACGAGCGTTTATGAATGTTTTTGAAAGGATAATAGCGTAATGGCAGTTTATGATACTTTAAATGACAGACAGAAGGAGGCTGTATTTTGCACGGATGGCCCTCTTTTAGTCCTGGCCGGAGCCGGTTCCGGAAAAACCCGGGTACTGACTCACCGTATTGCATACCTGATTGAGGAGAAAGATGTGAATCCATGGAACATCATGGCCATCACCTTTACCAATAAGGCCGCCGGGGAGATGCGGGAGCGTGTGGATAAGCTGGTGGGCTTTGGCTCTGAGAGCATATGGGTTTCCACCTTCCATTCCTCCTGTGTGAGGATTCTGCGCCGTTTTATTGACCATCTGGGCTACAATACAAACTTTTCTATTTACGATACCGATGACCAGAAAACGCTGATGCGGCAGATTTTAAAGAAGATGGAACTGGATCCGAAAACCTTCCGTGACCGGGCCATGCTTTCCGCTATTTCCAGTGCCAAGAATGAGCTGATGAGTCCGGAGGAGTTCCGTATCAACGCGGAAGGGGACTGGCGCGCAAAAAAAATCGCTGAGGTCTACCAGAAGTATCAGGAAGAGTTAAAGAAGAACAACGCACTGGATTTCGATGATTTGATCTTTAAGACCGTGGATTTGTTCCGTACCAATGCTGATGTGCTGGAGTATTATCAGGAGCGTTTCAAATACATCATGGTGGATGAGTACCAGGATACCAACACGGCCCAGTTCCGTCTCATTGAGCTGTTAGCCGGAAAATATAAGAATCTCTGCGTGGTGGGCGATGATGATCAGTCCATCTACAAGTTCCGGGGTGCCAATATCAGCAATATCCTGGACTTTGAGAGTGCCTTCCCGGGCGCAAAGGTCATCAAGCTGGAGCAGAACTACCGCTCCACCAGTCACATTCTGGATGCGGCCAACGCGGTGATCCGCAATAACCAGGGCCGGAAGGATAAGACTCTTTGGACGGCCAATGGCGAGGGTGTACCGGTGGTGTTTCACCAGTATGAGCAGGCCTACGAGGAGGCTGATGGCATTGTGCGGGATATCTTAAAGGATGACCGGGATTATCAGGACTATGCCGTACTTTACCGCACCAATGCCCAGTCCCGTCTGCTGGAGGAAAAATGCATTGAGCACAATGTGCCGTACCGTCTGGTGGGTGGTGTGAATTTCTATCAGCGAAAAGAAATCAAGGATGTACTGTCCTATTTAAAAACCATTGCCAACGGACAGGATGACCTGGCTGTACAGCGTATCATCAATGTGCCGAAGCGCGGCATTGGCGCAGCCTCCATTGGAAAAATCACGGCCTGGGCATCGGAACAGGGAATGAGCTTTTACGATGCCTGTGCCAGAGCGGCGGCCGTACCGGGACTGGGAAAGGCCGTCGGCAAGGTGGCTGTGTTTACCAGTCAGATTGAGGATTTTCGGGATGCTTTAAATGGCGGCGCTACCATTCGTGAGGTGATGGAGCAGATTCTTGTGGAAACCGGTTATAAGGAAGAACTGGAGGCTGAGGGCGAGGTTGAGTTCCAGACCCGCATGGAGAACATTGAGGAGCTCATGAACAAGGCAGTCAGCTACAGCGAAGAAGTGGAGCATCCGTCCCTGGATGAATTTTTAGAGCAGGTGGCGCTGGTGGCCGATGTGGACCGGATGGATGACTCCGAAAACCGGGTTACTCTGATGACCCTGCACAGCGCCAAGGGACTGGAGTTCCCGGTGGTGTATTTAAGCGGCCTGGAGGATGGCCTGTTCCCAAGCCGCATGTCTATCATGTCGGATGACCGGACGGAGATTGAGGAGGAACGCCGTCTGTGTTACGTGGGCATCACCCGGGCAAAGGAGCGGCTGGTCATCACGGCTTCCCGCATGCGCATGATCAACGGAGAGACCCATTATTCCAAGGTGAGCCGCTTTGTGGATGAGATTCCGGAAGAGTTGATCCAGATGGAGAAGCTGGAGCCGAGAGTGGGCCGCAGAGTAAGCAGTGATGAATTCGATGACGATACACTGCCCTGGAACAAGAATCAGAGCCGCCTGGGCGTCAGCAAGTTTGGAATGAAATCCAATTCCTACGCGTCCCAGACCGCATCCTATGTATCTGGAACCGGAAACGGCGCGTATTCCAGCTTTGGCGGGGCAGCAGGACGGGATTTAAGTGGCATTTTCGACCGGAAACCGGCGAACAGCTCATCAGCAGGACCGAGTGCAAAGCCATCCAATCCGGGATTCGGCAAGGCCTTTACCGTGCAGAAACCGGCATCCCTGGATTACGGCGTGGGAGATCGGGTACGTCACATCAAATTTGGCGAGGGAACCGTGCTCAGTGTGAAGGACGGCGCAAAGGATTTTGAGGTATCCGTGAACTTTGATACCGCCGGAGTCAAGAAGATGTTCGCGTCCTTCGCAAAGCTGCAGAAGGTATAAGCTGGTTCCGTGGCTGATTGCAGATAAATGGAATCACGCGAAGCCGCGCATAGAAAATACAAATTTGAATAAAATGGGATAGTAAAAACAGAAAATTAATGTTATAATCCTAGTGATGGTATGGCTTTGCACACAAAGCCAGGAATATGGTAGAAAGGACGTGGCAGTATGAATCGTTTTGATAACATGAGCAAAGACGCAATGGCACGTGTGGAGGAGATCATGAATTCCACCAAGTTAAATGAGTTCTTACACAGAAAAGAGGAAGAGGAGAAAAAGAAAACCTGTATTCTCTGGATCCTTGCCATCATCGGCGTGGTAGCAGCAGTTGCAGCCATCGCATACGGCGTATACCGTTTCTTCACCCCGGATTATCTGGAAGATTTCGAGGATGATTTCGATGACGATTTCGACGATGACTTCTTCGAGGACGAAGATGACAACGAGAAATAATCCGTAAAAGAGCCAGAAAATAAAGAGTATCAGGCGTGTCTCGCAGACCGGGATGCGCCTTTCTTGTGTCACCGGGAAAGCATCCCGTGAATCTTTTTAACATTTTTGTACAGGAGTGAAAACGTGAAAAAGGGAGATATGTTTGAAGCGGTCGTAGAGACCATTGACTTTCCGAACAAGGGAATATTACATATGGATGGCGAACGGGTCATCGTCAAGAATGCCATTCCGGGGCAGAAGATCCGGTTTGTGGTAAATAAAAAGAGAAAAGGCAAATGTGAGGCACGCCTGTTAGAGGTGCTGGAGAAGTCTCCGCTGGAACGCACGGAGGGAATCTGCCCGCACTTTGGCATCTGTGGCGGCTGCCTGTATCAGAGCCTGTCATATGAGGAGCAGTTAAAAATTAAGGAAGGTCAGATCAAGGCTCTGCTGGACGAGGTCTGTGATTCCTACGAGTTTGAGGGCATCAAAGCCAGCCCGATATCCGATGGCTACCGCAATAAGATGGAGTTCTCCTTCGGGGATGAGTATAAGGACGGTCCACTGGCTCTTGGCATGCACCGCCGCGGCAGCTTTTATGATATCGTGAATACGCCGGAGTGCCAGATCGTGCATGAGGATTTCTGTAAGATTTTAACAGCCACCCTGAACTACTTTACAGAAAAGCATATCAGCTATCATAAAAAGATGCAGCACACTGGTTATCTGCGTCATCTGCTGGTGCGCCGTGCGGTGAAGACCGGAGAAATCCTGGTGGCACTGGTTACTTCCGGACAGACGGAAAATCTGGGCGCGACCGAGGAATACACCACACCGGTATCCGAACAGGAGCTGTTGGCCGGATGGCTGTCCTGCATGCAGGCACTGGAGTTAGAGGGAACCTTTGCCGGTATCCTTCATATCCGCAATGACAGTCTGGCTGATGTAGTTCAGAGTGATGAGACTACCATTCTTTACGGACAGGATTTCTTCTACGAGGAACTGTTAGGATTGAAATTCCGCATCACCCCGTTTTCCTTCTTCCAGACCAATTCTCTGGGCGCAGAGGTGCTTTATGAGACTGCCCGCAGCTATGTAGGTGAGACGAAGGACAAGGTGGTGTTCGATTTATATAGCGGAACCGGAACCATTGCCCAGATCATCGCGCCGGTAGCCGATAAGGTTGTGGGAGTGGAGATCGTGGAGGAGGCCGTGGAGGCTGCAAAAGAAAACGCAGCGGGAAACGGACTGAAAAACTGCGAGTTCATCGCCGGGGATGTGCTGAAGGTAATTGGAGAACTGAAGGATAAGCCGGATCTGATCATTCTGGATCCTCCGCGTGACGGCATTCACCCGAAGGCTCTGGATAAGATCATCGACTTCGGCGTAGACCGCATGGTCTACATTTCCTGCAAGCCGACCAGTCTGACCAGAGACCTGGTGGTATTACAGGAACGGGGATATAAACTGGAGAAGGCCTGCGCTGTGGACATGTTTCCGTCAACCGCAAACTGTGAAACAATCGGGCTTCTTACCCGCATAAAATAAGGATTTGTGGGCTTTCTGGACGACTACGAAAGCCCATTTGACTACGATTTGACAACGCTTTTTTGAGATGTTGTCAAAGGCTTATTGCTTTTTCGAATATTTCTACGCTGCGCTCTGCCATCTTTTCGGTGGCGTGGGTGTAGATCTGTAAAGTGGTGTTGATATCAGCGTGTCCCAGACGTGTCTGGACATCTTTGATGTCGGCACCATTTTCTATTAAGAGGGTGGCATGCGTGTGCCGGAGAGAATGATAATCGAAGGCCATGTTCAGCTCGTGATGAATCACTCTGGCACAGTACTTAAAGGAGTCAGGGCTGATGAATTCCCCGTTCTCTCGGACGCACAGGAAATCCACGCGCTGCAGCGTGCAGCTGATACCGCGCTCAACCGGAACAATACGGTATATGGTATTTCCTTTTTCATCTTTCTCCGGCTTCAGATAATGATCGGTATAATATTCACCATAGAGCAGCCGGTTCTTCTTCTGGGTCAGCTGCGCATGTTTCAATGCCTTATAGAGGGCATCTCCAAATTTGATGGTACGGATGGAATTGACTGTTTTCGGTGTTCCAAAGTACCAGGCAGACTTTTCTTCTTTCTTTCCTTTCTGTTCCAGCACCTTCCGGACATCCACTCCATAATTCCGTTTCACGACCGTCTTTTTTACGGATAATGTGCGGCTTTCCATGTCGATATCATCCCAGCACAGTGCAAAGGCTTCGCTGAGACGCAGGCCGGTATAATAGCCAATCATGAGCGGCAGATAGAAATTGCTGTCTTCCGGAAAGCGCTCCAGAATCTTTTTGAACTCTTTCGGGCGGATCACATAGCGCTGTTTTGGCTGTTTTTCAAATTTTGGCAGTTTTATCCTGGCGCAGGGGTTCTCCCTGACATACTGCAGCGGTTCTATAGCATACTCGTAAGCGGCTGATAATACCCGCAAGATTCCCAGGACAGAAGATTTTGCAAGGCCGTCGATTTTTAACTGGTTCACATATTCCTGTATGACAGCGGTGGTCAGTGATTTCAGCCGGTACTGTCCGAAGTGCGGCTTTAACCGGTTCTCCATAATGTAGAGATAACCAAGCTGCGTGTTGTATTTCAGATTCATTTTGCAGTAATTCTCAAACCAGTAATCCAGATAATCAGATACACTGACCTCTGTGGGGGTAAAGGTCTGGCCGGATGAGTTATACTCATTCATTGCGGTAGTACCGGCTGCCAGGGCTTCGGCTTTTGTCCGGAATCCGCCCTTTGAGATTGATTTCCGTTTTCCATTCACTGGTGCGGTTTCAAAGCTGTACTGCCAGGTTGATCCGCGCTTTCTTGTTCTTAACTGTCCCATATATCATGCTCCTTTCGTATGGTCGTTGCGATGTCGCAACAGAAAATTGGGTACAAAAATAGCACCCTTGCCAGAGTGCCGAGGAGATGATATAATTCGTTTGGACTCGATTATATCTGGCCGGGCATCCGGCAAGAGAAAATCTATGTAAAGCCGTTCGGTACGCCAATACCGGGCGGTTTTGCATTTTATTTAACAACATTTACAACATTTTGAGTATCCCAGACTTTGAGCTTGTTTTAGGTCAATTTCTCGAGCTTTTTTCATGCCGCTGCAGTGTTGAGTAGCGTGATAAATTTTACTTTTATCGGTAATCCATACAATGTCATGAAGTGTTATTTTCAGGTTGAGTATTTGTTCCAAGTATACGGTGTCTTGTGGAAATAATTTGCAATGTCTGTTTAATTCGCGTGTTAGGGTAGAATCAAGGTAACTATAAGGAGCGCGATAATCCATTAAATCCAAAAGCCGCAGAAGCAAGGAAAAGCCATTAAGTGAAGTGATGGATTTTCCAGCATCGGATAGTTCTCGTTTGCATTGATAGTTATAGATTCGGCCGCCATGAGCCGCCATATTACGATATTCTAAAGCAATGAATAAAGTATCCATCATTAGCTGGAGCTGATTATCTTCGGAAATACTGTCAAGATTGTATATGCGCTGAACCATCTTACGACGTTCGCAAGCTTTCAGTTGGTCTATGTAATTTACAATTGTGCTGAAATAAACGCTTTTAAATAAAATCCACGGTGGTACAGTTCCGTATTTTTCTATGTAATGATGAATCGGTTCTTTATCAGTATCGAGGGTCTTTTTTAGGGTATCCAAAATTCCGGGTAAAGAAAAACGATATTTTGTTTTTCGCTTATTCTGATAATTCCGGTATTCCAGGTATTGATCCTGATGTGTGCCAAAAGATTGAGCAACGACATTGGCAGTTACTTCTTTAAAGTATTCTTCCAGATCAAGCATGGCAGCCATTACAGCGATACGTAAATTTTTATCAAAGATATAAAGGGAACAAACCTGCTCAAATGAAACTCCGTCACGGAAAATCTTTTTCCCATTTTCTTCTATGACATAAGGATCACGATAGCTTTTAATGAGATTTGAATAGCCATATAGTTCAAGATATTTTCTGGCATAATCAATATTTTTAAAAGTGAGATTTCGTGACTTTAGTTTTTCTATTTGCTGATTGACGTCTGCATATTGTATAGTAGTCATAATAATTACCTCTACGTATAAATACAAAAAGAGCCCTGGAATACAATTCCAAGACTCTTTCTGTGACCGCCCAGCAGTCATTCGCTAATACTAGCATTATAGCATAAGCAAAAATCTTGTCAAGTATTCCACTAAAATAAATTAATGGCGAATTCAATAGCCTTAATTGGATTACTTATTGCATCTCAAAACCTTTCTATAGCAACCAGCGCCGGAGATTTTTAGTTAAATGGCAATGCGTCATCTTCACATAAAAATGCTTTGTCATCATCAGGAGTATCCATGGCATCATCGGGAATGTTTTCAAATCCATTAAAATTTTCTTGCGTCCAGGCTTTTAATAAATTATTTTGGAAAAATGTAGTTGGTGCTCCGCAACAAATGCAGTAGCGTGCATTTGCGGCAGCTAATTGACCGCAGTTTTCATATTCATATGGGTTACCATTATTTGTACATTGATTGACAAGATATGTTCCGCAAATATGACAGTAGTTCCCATTTGGTGAAATTTCTTCGTTGTCGCAAACTGGACAACGAACAGCTTTACTATTCTGATCTAAAACAATTTTTGTTGTGTACTTCATTTTACCATCTCCCCATTGTAAAGTTTTATTTCCACATATAGGACAATATTTTCCGTTACTTTGAATTACATAAGCATCGCAAGTTCGACAATGCTTTTTATAAATAAAATTGTAATAGTAGTGGAATAATGGCCTATCATAAGCATCATTCCCATTTATTTTTTTTACCCATTGCTTGTAATCTCGAAATCGGTTTTTAGCAGCAGGGCCTGATATTTGACAAAGGTCTTTTAATTGCCTTTCGGTTGTAACTTTAAATGCATATAAGACAACGTGAGGAACTAGAAGAAGTTGGGCAAAATAATCAGCTTCAGCTTCTATATAATTGTAAACATTAGTGGCAAGCCCACTACGAAAAAGTTTATGACGTTTGCATAATTCATGGTGTTTAAGAATAACATGTCCTAATTCGTGAGCCAAATTCCAGCGAACACGGTTAGAATTAACAATACTAGGAGCCATATCATTGTAATAAATGCAGTAACGATTTTGTGTTTTATTCCAAACAGCGTATGAATCAGTTGTTTCAGCATCAACAATTAATTCATTGTATGTTATATGGTATTTACGGATTTGGCTACTGTAAGTGATTAGTTTGATGTAAGGTATGGAACGTATAAGACTTCCTATCTTAACTGGAACAAATGGGTGCCCATATTCTTCAAGAACAGATATTACGCAGCTTTTAATTTGAATTCTGCGATTATTCGATATCTCCAGAATCATCATCCTCCCAATTATATTCATCAAAATTAGCTTTTAATATATTCATCAATTTACTTTTTTCCTTGTCTGACATCTTATTTCTTTCGCGTTGAATAATAGCTAAATCTGAATCTTTAGGAATACTATTATTTTTGTTAGGAATAGTTTCATTATATTGGGTCCATCCCATAAGGTAAGCCGGAGTCGTATCGAGCGCTTGTGCAAATTCGATGACTTTACTTTGGACGATATCATTTGTTCCATTTTCAATTTTGGCTATTGTTGTTTTGCTTTTATAACCAAGTTTAGAAGCTAATTCTTCTTGTGTTATTCCAAGTTCTTCGCGGCGTGTACGTATTCTTTTCCCTATTTCTGGCATATTAGAACCTCCTATTTATAATTGCAATATAACATGAAAGTGATTTAAAATCAATATTTTTTGAGAAAAAACAAAAAAAGAGTTGACTTTAAATCTCCATAGTGCTACTATACATATAGATGATTTAAAATCACCGTAAACAGAAAGGAAGTGATAGCATTGACGGATTCAGATGCTTTAAAAAAATTAATTAAGTCTCGAGGCTTAAAACTCAAATATGTAGCTGATTATCTGGGGCTTACTAGCTATGGATTTGCTTTAAAACTTAATAATAAGCAGGAATTTAAGACAAGTGAAGTAGCTGCATTATGCGAGTTGCTGGAAATTAAAAGTTTAAAAGAAAAAGAAGCACTTTTTTTTAAATTAAAAGATGATTTAAAATCAACATCTAAATAGGAGGAATTTATGAATCCAAAATTTATGAATGCCCCAGAGCGGGAAGCATACCGCATGGGCTATGAGAGAGGCAAGCAGGAAGGCTTGCAGAAAGCAGCAATGCTTATTCAGCTGGTTGCATCGGACAGTGCCGTTTTTAAAGAGAAAATTCTTCAGAACAGCAAGGAAGCAGTCGAACTGAGAAAAATCTTTACAGAAAGAGGTGAATAACGTGAATGAATTAACCAGAACCACCATCACATCGATGGAAGCCGCAGAGTGGTGCGGAAAAGAACATGCGAAGTTGTTGCGTGATATTCGTAAATATACGGAGCAGTTAGGAGAAGCCAAAATTGGCTTTACCGATTTTTTTAAGGAATCTACATACGTTACCGATCAGAACAAAACGCTTCCGTGTTTTCTTGTTACGAAGAAGGGGTGTGAATTTATCGCCCACAAGATGACTGGCCAGAAAGGAACGGAATTTACAGCCCGTTATATCAACCGATTCCATGAGATGGAAGAAATGCCGCAGCGGCTACTGACAGAACATCCTGGTGAGGTTGCAAAGCTGATCCAGGCACTGGCAAGCCGGATGGATAAACAGGGCAGTGCCCCGTATAAGTCGGCGGAGATGGCAAAGCTTATTTGCGAACAGTATGGAATCCGCCTTCCGGTAGATTTCGTGAAAGTTCCGGAGTATGAGCAGATTTCATTGTTTGGTAATGCAGATTAATCGAAGATCTGATGGAGTAGGAGGTGAGAACGTGCTAAAAAAGGATAAGTATCCATTGATGTATCGGTATCCTAAACTGCCACTCTATTTATCTGGAGTTTCTGTTTCGGTTAGTGCAATAGCGCTGACCATATCGATACTGTTATTGCTATTGCGCTGAGAATCAAAGCAATGGATGAAAGAACATTAGGAAGCCAAAATCGAAAGCGTTCAGTTTCGTAACTGGCTAATTCTGCTTTGCCGGTTTCGGTGATGATAAACTTGAGAACTTTATGATCAGGAGAACGGGTTTTGCGAATGAAATTTTTCCCAGCAAGATACCAAAAGAGCTGTTCGTTTTTATGAAAATCGCGTTCTGTTGCATAGCCCTTTCGATTTATGGATTTTAATTTATGATATTGCTGTTTGGTTAGCATGGGGTGTTCTCTTTCTATCGTACTCGGCTCTGGCAAGAGCCTGTAAGTACAGTATAGGACGGGAATGAAAGAAAAGCAACGGGAGGTGCAAGAAGATGATAAGAGCATATGAACCATTGTACACAGTAAAAGAAGCCGCGAAACTTCTGCGGGTCAATCCGCAGGCGGTATACCGGCTGATTAATGGCAAGCAGCTTGTGGCTCTGCGCCTTGGACTGATTAAGATCCGGGGCAGTGACCTGGAGCGTTTTATTGAGCAGTACCCGGCATACGAGCCGGAGGAGGGAGGTGATCAGAGTGGCGAAGCTTAATTTTGTACAGTCCCAGCACCCGCGGATGCTCAGCTATGTGGAGTGCCGGAGCGAGGCCGAAGAGGAACGGCCATGGACCCTGGTGGACTGGCTTGGCGAGGTGGTTGAGGCGACTGCGATATTATTTGTGGCGCTGTGTGCGTTTGTCGGGTTTATGGTCCTGATGTTGCTGCTGTGAGCGCCGGCATAGGAAGGAGGTGAGGAGATGACGTTGGAACAGTTTGTGAAGCCGATTGACGGCCGGACCACCTTTACCATTTACAAAGACAGAAAACCGTTCCTGTATAAAGAGACTTATGACTATACGGTCCTGTCTGACGATGAGTGGGAAGAAGCAAGGAGTCCGTGGAAACACAATCATAAACCGTTGTGTATGTCACAAACGGAATGGTGGCCGGAAGTGGAAGATTTGGAAGTGGATTTCTGGCATGTTGGAGACTGCGGTTATCGGGGGCCACAGGTTATTATCTTTCTAAAGTCGGCAGAAAAAGAAGAAACCCCAGAAGCTGCAACTTCCGGGGAATCGGGTAAATAAAAAATCAATTTACAGTCTCATTATAGGTGAGGCGCGGAGGGAAATCAAGATGAAACTTTATGAGTTAACAGAGCAGTTTTTAGCACTGCAGGAACTTGTTTACGATCCGGAAGTGGACGATCAGACCCTTCAGGACACCATGGACGGTCTCTGGGGTGAAATCGAGGAGAAGGCCGACGGCTATGCCAAGATTATTACCGGCATGAAAGCCGATATCGAGGCGCTGAAAGCAGAAGAAAATCGTCTGGCTGCCAGAAGAAAGGCTTTGGAGAACCGCCAGCAGGCATTAAAGAACAATCTGGAGGCCAATATGCGTGAGATGGGCAAGACCAAGTTTAAGACGGCCCTGTTCAGCTTTAACATTCAGAAGAACGGAGGACTGCAGCCGCTGGTTATTGATGGCCTTCTGGAAGATATTCCGGGAAGATTCCTGATCCCGCAGCCACCGGTTCCGAACAACGAAGCCATCCGGAAACTTCTGGATGAGAAACAGGTTGACTGGGCACATCTGGAGCCGCGGGGCGAAAGCCTGCGGATTCGCTGATGGACCGGGAGGGAATTGGACCGTTTCGCATGCAGCTGCTCATGGAAGTAGCTGCGAAAGCGGTCAAGATCATGACAACAGGTGTATGGCATCTGTCATTCGATGAAATGGATGTAGTGCTGGATTACATCCGGTGCGGCATTGATGCCTACAAGCGAAAGTATGAGGAGGGAAAAGACGATGTTTCTGAAAATCAGTGAATTCAAGAAGGCCATGAAGTCAGCACTGAAGACAACTGGCGGCTTATACGTCGGGAATTTGGATGACCACTATCTGGTTTACACCAGCTTCTGGGGCGTCTATGTGGAAAGCACGTATGCAACTAATAAGTTCAAGGCAGCCATCATGGAGCTGATCGGCGATATGCCGGATGAAGAAACCTGCTATAAGTACTACATCGAAGACAAGAAGCTTAATATGGAGCGCGAACTTGAACCGCATGATCCATATGCGGCATGGAAAGCAGCAAAGGATTTTGCCTGCAGCGTCCCGGTGGTACTGACGAACAACTATCATGAGCTGTCCGTATATCAGCGCCATAGTGACAAGGGTTATCTGACAGCAATCAGAGAGTGGACCGATGGAATGATTTCGCCTGCAGAATTGGAGCCGATGGGGGAGCATATGCCGGGAAGACCCAGCGTGTCACCATCTGGACATACGCTTTATTTTAAGAGTGAGACAATGTTGTACTGGGTTTGTGGCATGAGTGTATCGGAAAAGACGCGGGATACGATATTCGCCCGCATGAAAGACCTGGATTTCTTTGAGGATGACTGGCTGAGCAAAGCAGCAGAAGATACTGACGAAACAGAATCGCTGCCATATTAAGGAGGATGTTATGGGATTACCCGTTTTGATTTTTGGAAAGTCCGGCAGCGGAAAAAGCCGGAGCTTAAAGTTTTTTGATGAGTATGAGGTGGTGCTGCTTAATACGGAGCGGAAGGAATTGCCCTTCCGCAAACGCTTCCGGAAGACTGGTGCCAGCGATGATATCAACCAGATCATTGCTACAATCAACAAGAATCCGGAGAAGGTCTATGTGATTGATGACGCCGGGTATATTATGACCCATCTCTTTATGTCGCAGCACCGGAATAAGAAGGGGAACGCTTCTTTCGAGATGTACGATGACATTGCGGATGCTATGTATGGTCTGGTGAAGCGGATCAAAACCGAAGTCGCAGATCCGGATAAGATCGTGTACATCATGTTTCACGAGGATACCGATGATTTTGGCATTTCGCGGCTCAGAACCATCGGTAAGCAGTTGGATCGCAAGGTGTGCCTGGAAGGCATGGTCACAATCTGCATCCGATGCATGAGCGAGAATGGAAATCATTTCTTCCGGACCGTTACGGATGGGTCTGATATTACGAAGACACCGGAAGATATGTTTGAATCACCTGAAATTGAAAACAACCTGAAACTGGTTGATGATACCATCCGGGATTTCTACGGATGGGAGAAATATAAGCCCAAGGAGGACAAGCAGTCATGATTAAGAAACCGGCAGGATATGATGAGGCAGCAGCTTATACAGGGGAATCCCAGCAGCTGCCAAAAGGAAAGTATGTGTGTGTGATCAAACAGGTAGCAACCCAGACATCCAAGAACGGAAATAAGCAGTTT
>ERZ779842.1276-NODE-1276-length-21657-cov-24.080317_pt1 | contig 21657 bp, 19 predicted proteins | sample MGYA00511095_ERZ779842 | MGnify/ENA primary metagenome ERZ779842 (study PRJEB29588, sample SAMEA2154036) | human gut metagenome | biome: human gut; feature: human-associated habitat; material: faeces | place: Denmark | collected 2008/2010 ... | reverse complement strand
TGTATCTGGAACCGGGCGAGGCCTGGGCGCTGAACGCGGGCTACCTCGTCACCACGGTGCTGGACACCCTGCAGAACGGCGAGACACATCTTGCCATTCTGGATATGTCCGCAGCCTGCCACACGCCGGATGTCATCGAGATGCCCTACCGCCCGCCCCTGCTGGACGCGGGCGAGCCGGGGGAAAAGCCCTGCACCTTCCGGCTGGGCGGCCCCACCTGCCTTGCCGGGGACGTGGTGGGCGATTACAGCTTTGCCGCCCCCCTCACCGAGGGTGACCGGCTCATCTTCGGAGACATGGCCATCTATTCCACCTGCAAGAACAACACCTTCAACGGGATGCCCCTGCCGGATATCTGGGTGCTGCATGAAAACGGCACCACCCAGCCGCTGGCCCGCTTCGGCTACCACGATTTCAAATACCGTCTGGGCTCTCCCCGCTGAGCCGCCCGGATACACAAACACCCCTCTGCGCTCCTTTCGGAATGCAGAGGGGTGTTTGCTTATGAAACGGAGAACTCAGATCTCATACCACTTGATCTCGTTGGCTTCCAGATGCAGGTCGAAATGGTTTTCATCGGTGGTGTAGACCGTGGTGTCCTGCGGCTCGTAGGTGTTGTTCACCACGCAGTACTTGCCATTTTTCACGTAGGCGTGCACTTCAACATTGTAGTTGGAACTGAACCAGGTGTGCAGCTCCTCCTCGCTGTGGGCGCTCCACAGGATGGCACGGTACAGGGTGCGGCTGTTGGCAAAGCTGTAGGGCACACCGCTGATGTACACGGCGCGGCCCTTACCAAAGTCGTGGGCCGCCATCTGCACTTCCCGGTTCCGCTGCACCAGCACCTCGGTACCCTCGAGGGCGTAGATGTTCTTCTTGCCCTCGCCAAAGTCGATGGGCTGGTCGGCATCCTGCAGAATGAAGTGGTCCGGGTGCTCGTCCCAATTGTACTTGTCGTAGTTGAGGGTGAAGCCGTTTTCCTCTTCCACGCCCAGCACGCTGGCCAGCTGGAGGATGTGGCCCTGATAGGCATGACCGGAGGGCTCACCCACGCCGATGAAGCCGCCGCCGTTCCAGACGAATTTCCGGATCGCGGAGGAGATCTCCGGGTCCTCCCACCAGATGCCGCCGGTGTGGGCGGTGTCGGCATCGCCCACATTGATGATGACATCCAGCTCATCCAGCAGGGCGGGGTCCTTCTTGATGTCCTCAAAGCTGATGAACTTCACGTCAAAGGGCGCGCCGGACAGCATTTCGATGACTCCGGAGTAGCTGTAGTTCTGCTTGTAGTAGAGGGCGTGGTGCACCATGTGGCAGCCCCAGGCCCGCATCTTGCCCCAGCAGTTCAGCACGGCCACCCGCTTGACGCAGTAGGGCGTGGTGCCCTTGATGTTCTCATACAGCTCACGGAACTCGCTGCAGACGCTCTCCACATAGTCCACGAAGTCCGGGAACTGCAGCGCCAGTTTCAGGTAGCCGCCGTAGCCGATGCGGTCGATGGGCTTGCGCAGGATGGCGCGGCGGGCCGTGACCCAGTTTTCCTTGGCCTCCCGCACCGGGTCGCCGCCCTCGTGGAAGGTGTCCGGGAAGAAGTAGGGCAAAAAGCGGCCCTCGGTGTACTTCACACCCTCGATGTCCGAGATCAGGCGCAGGGTGGAACCGTTGCCCACGCTGCCCACCACGGCATCCAGACCGATGGTCTTGAACTCCGGCATAAAGGGCTCGGTGCCGATCCAGTGGTCCCCCAGGAACATCATGGCCTCGCACCCGCACTCGTGGGTGATATCCACCATCTCCTTGGCAAGCTTTGCCACCTCCCGGCGCTGGAATGCCTGAAAATCCCGGAATTCCTTGCTGGGCACACGGTACTGGTTGTTGTAGTAGCCCTGATCGATGATGTACTCCGGGCGGAACTTATAGCCCACCTCCTGCTCGAACTGATTCAGGATATAGGGGCTGACCGAGGCGGAATAGCCGTACCAGTCCACGAACTTCTCCCGCTTGAGCTCATCGAAGATCAGGGTGAACTGGTGGAAGAAGGTGGTGTAACGGATGACATTCACATAGGGGTGTTCTGCAATGAATTTCCGCAGGCGCTCCATGGAATACTTGTGGGTCTTGGGCTGACGGACATCAAAGGTGATCTGATGCTCGAAGTTGGTCCAGCCGTTGGTGGTGGCGTTGTACATGTGCACCGGGTCCCAGATCAGGTAGGCCAGAAAGCTGACCGTATACTCATGGAACGGCACAGCCTGCACCGTCACGCTGCCGTCGGCGTAGCTCCACAGCTCCGGGGGCACCGGCTGGCCTGTGGTGCGGTCCATAACCTCCCACCAGCGGGTGATATCGTCGTTGGTGTTCACCTGCATCAACTCCGGGCTGATGCCCTTCATCAGCGGAATGGTCACGGTGTCACCGGGGGCGGTGTAGAAGCCGGTCATAATGTAGCACTGCTGCACCTCGTCCGGGTTCGCTTTGGCCCACGCGTTATCCTTGCGGGTGGTGTAATAGGTGGAGTAGATCTTTGCGTCGGCATCCTTCAGCTCCTGCGGAAAGTCGGTGCCGTCGCAGTCGCGGATAGCATCCGCGCCCCACTTCTTCAGGATCTGCAGCGTTTCGGGCACCACGTCCAGATCGGTCGGGATCGTTACGCGCCCGGTCATTTTATTTTCTTCCATGGGAATTCTCCTTTACCTCTCTTCTCCTCAATCCTGATAGGGGGCGTTATAGAGCGCCAGCACGGCCAGCAGCGCGGCCACACCCGCCAGCATGATGCCAAGACCAGCCAGCTGCCCAGTCATTTTCCAGCCTGCTGTCACCAGCGCGATGGACAGCACAAACAGCACCAGCATCAGCACCATGCGCAGGGCGGGATGATTTTTCCAGAATGCTTTCATCGTTTGTCACCTTACCCTTTCAGACCGCCCACGGTCATGCCCTGTGTCAGCTGCTTCTGCACGCAGATGTACAGGATCAGGGTGGGCAGCATCACCAGCACCAGACCGGCATACATGGTGCCGTACTGGGCCGCGCTCTGCTGGGCCTGCATCAGATTCAAAAGGCCCACCGGCAGGGTGCGGGGCGCGCTGGTGGAGCTCATCAGCGTCATGGAAATAATGTACTCGTTCCAGAAGGACAGGAAGTTGAACAGGATGATGGTGATGATGGAGGGCTTTGCCATGGGGAAGATGATACGGGTCATGGTGGAGAAGTAGCTTGCACCGTCGATGTAGGCAGCCTCCTCAAAATCATGGGGCAGGGTGGCAAAATAGCCCGAAAGCAGATAGATGGTAAAAGGCAGGGCCGTGGCTGCATACACCACCGCCAGCACCACCAGATTGTTCAGCAGGAAGCTGCTGCCAAAGTGGCTCTTCAGCCAGACATCTCCGTCCCGCAGCATCAGGAAGATGGGCACCACGATGTAGTTGACATTGATGAACAGGCCCGCCATAAACAGGGTGTTCAGCAGTTTGCGGCCCTTGAACCGGAAGCGGGACAGGCAGTAGGCGGCAGGCAGCGCAATGACCAGCAGCAGCACCAGCGCCAATGCGGTCACGATGACAGAGTTGATCATATATTCGCCCATCTTGGCTCCGTTCCACGCATTGACAAAGTTCTGCCAGTAGAACCCGGCAGGCAGCGCCCACGGGTTGCCGTAAAACTCCGCGTTCTGCTTGATGGAGGCCATGAATACCCATGCCACCGGCACGATGATGATCACCGCCAGCAGGACCAGCACAAAATAGATAAAGAACTTGTAGAGACCTTCCGCCGAGCGGGAAGATCTTTCGGTGGTATTCTGCATCTTCTTCCCTCCTTAGAATTCCAGCGGATCGCGGTCGGTGGCCTTGTTGACACAGGCGGACAGTGCAAACGAGAACAGGAAAATGACCACGCCAATGGCCATGCTGTAGCCATACAGGCCCGCGTCCTTCTGGCTGTACATATAGCTCAGCGCCACATCCGAAGCACCGTTGGGCCCGCCGCTGGTCATGGCCTTGACAAAGAGGAAGGCCATGTTGATGGTGGAGATGATGAAGAAGGTCAGGGTGGTGCGGATGTTGGTCCAGATGAGGGGGATGGTGATCTGGAAGAACTGGGTCAGGCGGCCCGCACCGTCCAGATTGGCGCTCTCGTACAGGCTGGCGGGCACCGAGGACATGGAAGCCATATACATGACCATGTAATAGCCCACGGCCTGCCAGACCATGGCGATGATGATGGAGGGGATGACCAGCTTTTCGCCCTTCCAGAGGATGGGGTCTGTCATATCCCGGAACAGGCCGATGATGCTGTTCAGCATACCGTTTTCCGGCTTATAGATGGCCGAGAAGATGCCGGAGATGACGACCACCGACAGGATGTTGGGGATGTAGAAGATGACCCGGAAGAAATTCTGCCCCTTAATCTTTTCCCGGGTGAGAATGGCCGCAAACACCAGCGCAAAGGCAAAGGTGACGATGGTCACCACTACCACCAGCAGGATCATATTCTGCATGGAGCGGATGAACTGGGTGTCCTTGAGCAGGTGCTGGAAATTCTTCAGGCCCACAAAGGTCTCGTTGGGCGAGTAGGCACCGCGCTCGTACAGGCTCATGCGGAACACGTTGAGGGTGGGCAGGATCATAAAGAGAAAGAACAGGATCGTGGCCGGTGCCACGCAGAGAAAGACGAACCGTCTGCGGCTTTTGTCAGATCTCATAGACAAACCGCTCCTTTCTATCGGAACCCGAAAACCACAAAAAGCGGAGGCGGTCAAAACCGCCCCCGCTGGGCAGGGTTCAATTATTCGATGATATTGGCACGCATCTGGTCGCTGGCGGACTTGATTCCGTCGATCCACTGCTGCTCGGTCATGCTGCCGGACACCAGAGAGTTGACGGGGTCAAAGAACACGGTGCGGACCTCCACGCCGGGGATGGCGCTGAAGGAGGCAAAGTTGCCCATAGCGGCCTTTGCGCCGTTGTCGTAGATGGAGTAGAACATCTTGTTGTCGCCTTCCAGATCATCGGCGATGCCCAGCACAGGCTGGATGGCACCGCTCTCGGCAAACAGCTTGCAGGCCTCGTCGCTGTACAGGTAAGCCACGAACTGCTTGGCGGCATCCAGATGCTCGGCACCAGCCGGGATCCATGCCTGCTCGAACCAGGTGTAGCTGTACTGGTCGCCGCCGGCCTTGACAGCGGGCAGGGCGGTCATGCCCCACTCAAAGCCATCCGCACGGGGAGCCTCGGCCATCTCGCCCACGATCCAGGTGCCGTTGGGCATGAACAGGGCCTTGTTGTCCAGCACCAGCTGCTGGTTCTGGGTAAAGTCCTGATCGTTGGCCTGTGCGGGGGTAATGGGGTTGGTGTAGGAAGCCAGCTTGTTGACGATGTCAAAGCAGGTCTTTGCCTCCGGGGTATCCCAGATGCCTTCCTCATAGTGGGTGGCTTTGTTGAAGAACTCCGGGCCGCCGGCGGCATACATCAGTGCGTAGAAGAACGCATCAAAGTAGCCGGTGGTGGGGTAGGTGAACAGGTAGGTACCCTCAGCGGCAGCCTTGTCGCCCAGTTCCCACATCTCGTCCCAGGTGGTGGGCACGTCCCAGCCCTTTTCCTTCAGGAAACCGGCGTTGTAGAACAGGCCGCAGGGGCTGTAGAACATGGGAGCCAGATAGGTTTTGCCGTCGCCGTAGGGGTTGGTCAGGGAGGTGTCGGTAAAGCCGCCGGCGATCTTCTCGCTCACCTTCTTGCTCTCGCCGGGCACGGTCATGCTCAGCACATCGGTGATATCCGCGATCAGGTTGCCCTTGATGAACTGCTCGGTCAGGGCAGCCTCACGGCCGGTAGCCAGGTGGATCACGTCGGGGTAATCGCCACCCTGCATGGAAGGTCCGATGACATCCTCCAGCTTCTTGTCGGTGGTCAGCTCCACCTTGATGCCGGTCTGGGCGGTAAAGGCCTCAGTGACCTTCTTCCACATATCAGCGCCATAGCCGGTCTCGATGGCGGCGACCTTGATGGTCACGTCCTCAGCGGGAGCGGCAGATGCAGCAGCGGAAGAAGCCGTGCTGGAAGCTGTGGAGCTGGAAGAACCGCCGCAGGCAGCCAGACCCAGTGCAGCGGCACCCACACCGGCCACTTTCAGGAAATTGCGACGAGAAATGCGTTTCATAATGTGTCCTCCATCATAAAGTTCCGTTCATGCACAGCCGGAGCAAACAGGTTTTGCCCGAGGGGCTGTGTTTTTTGTGATTCCAATATAGAGGTTTTTGCAGTTTTCAACAAGGTCTTTGTTGTTTCATTTTTTAGAAATATTGCTTTTTTATCATTTTCTTCAGCAAAAGTACTAAATTTTGCGGCATTGTTTTGGTACATTCTCCCAACCTGTAACCAATTTGACACATTTCCGTCTTTCTGTGCAGAGGAAAATATTTACCATGCTAAAAAACAGGGCTTGCTTTTTTTCTTATTTGCCCCTATAATGAGAAAAAATGCACGAAGCAGTGCGGCGTTTTTTGCATTTAATTTTTAGTATCTTGCTTTTATTTTTATATTTTTTGCGTCTGCTTCAAAAGGAGCCTTTTATGAGTACCGAGCGCTTTGATATCCGCCACGCTCCCGCTCCACGGGAATCCTTCCGGCTGCTGTACATCAGCAAGAGCAGATTCGGCGGCGACTGGAACAGCACGGTCCACACCCATTCCTGCACGGAGCTGTTCTACTGCCTCAGCGGCGAGGGGCAGTTTCTGCTCAGCGGGCAGCTGTTCCCGGTCAAACCGGACGATATGGTCATCGTCAACCCGCAGGTGGAGCACACCGAGCTGAGCCTGAACGCCTCGCCTTTGGAATACATCGTACTGGGCGTTTCGGGTATCGAGATCCTGTTTGGCAAAGCCGATTCCACCTACGCTATCTTCAACTGCCGGGAGAACCGGGAGCGGATGGTAACGCTGCTGCACATGCTGCTGGCTGAGGCGGACCGCAGCCTGGACGGCTGCGAGACCGTCTGCCAGGACCTGCTGGAAGTTCTGCTCATCTGGCTGGTGCGGTGCACCACCCTCTCTTTGCAGGTGGAGGAATCCCCCCGCTCCGACAACCGGGAATGCGTGGAGATCAAGCGGTATCTGGACAACAACTACCGGGAGGAAATCTCCCTTGATACCCTTGCCGAGGTCGCCCACATCAACAAATATTATCTGGCCCATACCTTCCAGAAGGCGTACGGCATTTCTCCCATCACCTACCTGAACCGCCGCCGCATTGAGGAGAGCAAATATATGCTGGGCAACACCGGTTACAGCCTGGCGCAGATCAGCGAGCTGATGGGATTTTCCTCCCCCAGCTACTTTTCGCAGTGCTTCCGCAAGGCGGAAGGCCTGACCCCCAACGAATACCGCCGTCAGGTGCGGCAGGGACAACGCCCTGCACCTGCCAAACGGCATGAAGGATAAGAAATGAGGAACCCAAAATGAAACCTGTTACCGAACCCATTCTCCGCGCCGCCGCAAATGCCTTTGATTTTGGCGGGCCTGTGGTCTGCGATGCCCGTCACTACGGCGAAGGCCACATCAACGATACCTTCGTGGTCTGGCGGGAGGACCACTCCAAGCGCTTTATCCTGCAGCGCATCAACACCGACACCTTTACCGACCCGGTGGGCCTGATGGACAACATCTGCGGCGTGACCCGGCATCTGCGGGAAAAGATCCTTGCCGCAGGCGGCGACCCGGCACGGGAGACCCTGAACGTGATCCCCACCCTGTCCGGCGCGGCCTGCCATCTGGATGCCGAGGGCGGCGCGTGGCGCGCCTACGATTTTGTGGAGGACACCATCTGCCTGCAGCAGGTGAGCAGCGAGGCCGACTTCCGCACTGTTGCCGAGACCCTGGGCAAATTCCAGAACCAGCTGGCAGATTATCCGGCCTCTACCCTTCACGAAACCATTGCCCGCTTCCACGACACACCCAACCGCTATGCAAACTTTGAAAAAGCCCTTGCCGCCGATGCGCTGGGCCGTGCCAAGGACATTGCACCGGAGGTCGCCTTTATCCATGCGCGGGAAAAGGACTGCCACACCCTGCTGGATCTGCTGGCGGCTGGTGAGATCCCGCTGCGTGTCACCCACAACGACACCAAGATCAACAACGTCCTGATCGATGCCGCCACCGGAAAAGGCATCTGTGTCATTGACCTTGACACCGTGATGCCGGGCCTGTCGGCCTACGATTTCGGCGACTCCATCCGCACCGGTGCCAACGACTGCGCCGAGGACGAGCCCGACCAGAGCAAGGTCCACTTTGACCTGCACCTGTACGAGGTGTTCGCCAAGGGGTATCTCTCCACCGCCGGGGCTTCCATGAGCCCTGCGGAGAAAAAGAGCCTTGCCTGGGGTGCCAAGCTGATGACGCTGGAGTGCGGCATCCGCTTTCTGACCGACTATCTGGAGGGCGACCACTATTTCCACACCGCCCGCCCCGACCACAACCTTGACCGCGCCCGCACCCAGTTCACGCTGGTGCGGCAGATGGAAGAGGTGTTCGATCAGATGCTGGAGATCGTCAGCTGAACCGGCACCTTCTGACCTGCCGAAGCACCAATGACTCGGGGGCTGCACTGAACCGCCTGCAAAACATCTGAAAACGATGCAGACACGGCAGTGCAGCCCCCATTTTTTGCGGCTCAGAAAAAGAAAAGCACCATACTTCCTACGAAGTACAGTGCTTTTTTGGTGGAGAATAGCGGGATCGAACCGCTGACCTCTTGCATGCCATGCAAGCGCTCTCCCAGCTGAGCTAATCCCCCACATATTCAGTTTGTGTCCTGCGACGTGTGTTATTATACCAGCTGCACCGCCCTTTGTCAACCTTTTTTGCAAAGTTTTTTCAGTAAACTGGACCGTGCAGGCACATCGACCGGGCACAGCCCCCTCCACGCAAAACAGCGCATCCCGCAGGCAGGCTCTGCCCGAAGGATGCGCTGTTATTTTTGTTCCGGTTACTGCTTATGCTTGGAACCAAAGCGGTACTCTTTGCCCTCACGGATGCGCTGGATATTGGCCCGGTGCATCCAGATGACCATGCCGCCCATGATGGCAGCTCCCACCACGCAGACGATGAGGTCGTCAGCGGCGAAGCCCTTGAGCAGGCCGTAGATAAGGGTCAGCACCGGATAGGATGCCGCCATTGCAATGCTGCCCAGCGACACCATGCCGGTGGGGACAAGGCAGAGCAGAAAAACGACGGTCAGCACCGGCAAGAGAATGGGCTGAATCGCCAGGATGGCACCTCCCGCCACCAGCACGCCCTTGCCGCCCTTGAAACCGAAATAGATGGGCTTGGTGTGGCCCACCACGGCCAAAATGGCGGTCAGATACACGCCCAGATAGGGCGAAACGGCGGCATCTGCGGGCAGGAACCCGAAGAGCCAGCGGCCGATACAGACAGCTGCAACGCCTTTCAGCACGTCGCCTGCGGCGGTGAGCGCCGCTGCCTTTTTGCCAAAAGTGCGCAGCATGTTGGTCATACCGGCCGCACCGCTGCCGTGATTGCGGACATCATCGTGGTACAGGTACTTGCTGACCAGGATGCCGGTGTCCACGCTGCCCAGCAGGTAAGCCTGCGCAGCGGCAGCCAGAACGATGAAGAAGGTCATCATCAACAGCCGCCTCCCCTGTTACACATCTTTTGCGCCGACGCTGCCGGTGCCGCGCTCACGGATCACCAGGCGGATGGGCGTGTGTTCCAGACCAAAGTTCTCCCGGATCTGGTTGATCAGATACCGCTGATAGCTGAAATGGAACAGCTGCTTGGAGTTGACGAAGGCCACGAACGTCGGGGGACGGGTGGAAGCCTGGGTCAGGTAGAAGATCTTCAGGCGGCGGCCCTTGTCACTGGGCGGCTGCATCCGGGCGGTAGCGCGGGCCAGCATCTCGTTCAGGACACCGGTGGGCACGCGGGCACCGTTCTGGGCATCCACGTCACGGATCAGCTGCATCAGCTTGTTCACGTTATAGCCGGTCTGGGCCGAAATGAAGATGATGGGCGCATATCCCATGAAGCTGAAGCAATCGGCGTAATCCCGGCGCTGATGCTCCATGGTGTTGGTCTCCTTGCCCTCCACAGCGTCCCACTTGTTGACAACGATGATGCAGGCCTTGCCCTGCTCGTGGGCATAACCGGCCACCTTGCTGTCCTGCTCGGTAAAGCCGACGGTGGCATCCACCAGGATCAGGGCCACGCGGCTGCGCTCCACAGCGGCCAGTGCACGCACGACCATATAGCGCTCAAGGCCGTCAGAAATGTTGCTGCGCTTGCGCAGACCGGCGGTATCGGTAAAGATGAACTTGCCGTAGGCGTTGTCCACGGGGGTGTCAATGGCATCACGGGTGGTACCGGCCTCGTTGGCAACGATCATCCGGTTCTCGCCCAGGATGCGGTTGGTCAGGCTGGATTTGCCCACATTGGGGCGGCCGATGATGGCAACGGGGATGCGGTCCTCCTCCACCACGGTCTCGCTGAAATCGAGGTGGGCGCAGACAGCGTCCAGCAGGTCGCCGGTGCCGTGACCGTGCACGGACGAGATGGGCAGCACCTCGTCAAAGCCCAGGTTATAGAACTCGTAGAGCTCCATGGGGGCCTCGCCGGTCTTATCGCACTTGTTGACAGCCAGGATGATGGGCTTGTGGCTGCGGCGCAGCATGTGGGCCACTTCCTCGTCGGCGGCGGTCAGGCCGTCGCGAACATCCACCACCATGATGATGCAGTCAGCGGTGTCAATGGCGATCTCTGCCTGCTCACGCATGTGGGCCAGAATACCCTCGGTCGCCTTGGGCTCGATGCCGCCGGTGTCCACCAGCATGAACTCGTGGCCGCTCCACTCGCAGTTTGCAAAAATGCGGTCGCGGGTGATGCCCGGGGTATCCTCCACGATGGCCAGACGCTGGCCGCAGAGCTTATTGAACAGGGTGGACTTGCCCACATTGGGGCGGCCGACCACTGCTACGATGGGTTTGCTCATAGGGGGTTCCTCCTTTCGTTATGCTCTTCTTCTTCTCGAAATATGCAGGCCGGTGCGGAGCAGGGCTTTTGCCTCATCGCCGCCGCCCACCGGCAGCACCTCGACCTTGACCCCCAGCCGTTCGCCCAGCTGGGCAATGGTCATATCATCGAGGAACGTATCTTTTTCTTCCCGCAGCATGACAGCGGGGATGCCCAGGGTGCCGCTTTCCAGCTTTCCCTCACACTGGGCAATGATATCGGTGGCGGTAACAAGCCCCGCCACGCCCACGTTGCCGCCAAAGAAATTATTCTTGACAACGTGAACTTTTACACCGATCATGGGGTACTGGCGGTGGAGCTCGTCCATCAGCTCAGTGATAAGGGGGCCTGCCATGGTGCCGGTGACCACATCGATCTGCTTGGTGCCGTAGATGCGGTGGGGCCTGTCCAGCTCTGCCCGGAATTCATCCTCGAACAGGCGCATCATGCCCACGCCGTTTTCCAGCTGGTCAAAGTCCTCATAGAACTCCGCCGGGGGGATGGGCCGCCCCGCCTTGAGATACCACTCATCGCTGGGGTAGATGATGCGCTTGCCGTGGCGGCGCTTGCACTCATCGCCAAACTCCTCCATAATGTCGATGACAGCGGCGCTGGTCTCGGCATCATAGGGGGTCTGCTTGAACAGATTCTGGCGGTAATTCGTCACACCGCAGGGCACAGCGGCAATGCTCTGCACCATAGGGGTCAGTTCCAGCAGGTCGCCCAGGGTGCGGCGAAGCTCTTCACCATCGTTGATGCCCCGGCAGAGCACCAGCTGACAGTTGACGGCGATGCCGCCCTCCACCAGACGGGGCAGGTACTTGAGCACCTCGCCGCCCCGCTTGTTGGCCAGCATCCGGACACGGAGCTGGGGGTTGGTGGTGTGCACCGAAATGTTGATGGGCGAGATGTGCATCTTGATGATGCGGTCGATCTCGTGATCCTGCATATTGGTCATGGTGATGTAGTTGCCGAACAAAAAGCTCAGCCGCTCGTCATCATCCTTGAAATACAGGCTCTCGCGCATACCGGGGGGCAGCTGGTCGATGAAGCAGAACATGCAGTGGTTGGAGCAGGAATGCTTCTGGTCGCCCAGATAGGTGGAGAAATCGCAGCCAAAGGGGCCGCGCTCCGCGCGCCGGACATCCCACTCCCGGATGCCGTCGGCAACCTTTGCCTTCAGGTGAAAGCTGCTGCTGTCGGTATAAAAATCATAGTCCAGCGTATCGTTCAGCTCATTTTCATCCACGCTCAGCAGCTCATCGCCGGGCTGCAGGCCCAGCGCCTCGGCTTCACTGCCCGCGTCGATGCGGTCGATCTTGATCGCCATTGCATTTCACCTCCAGACAAAGAAAGAAGGGGAAGGCATTGCGCCATCCCCTTCTCAACATAACACCAATGTGCCACCAATTTTGCGCAAATTAGGCCTTCTTGATGACTTCCTCGCCCTTGTAGTAACCGCAGTTGCCACATGCCTGGTGGGGGAGCTTCAGAGAGCCGCAGTTGCTGCACTTGACCAGTGCGGGGGCCTCCAGCTTCCAAACATTGCTGCGACGCTTGTCGCGGCGGGCCTTGGAAAGATGTCTCTTAGGTACTGCCATATTTTTGCACCTCCTTGATGGGTTTCTCAGTTCAGCAGTGATTTGAGGATCGCGAGCCTTGCGTCAACAGGAGCGGCTTTGTCTTCCTCCGGCGGGCAGGTACATTCTGCCCGCTTCTTGCCGCACCGGGGGCATAACCCCGGGCAGTCGGCGCTGCAAAGCAACACCGTGGGGATCTGGAACATAAACTCCTGGGCAAGCCATTCATCCACATCCAGATGTCCTTTTTCGTCCAGCGGAAGCTCGAAATCCGGGTCATCCAGATCCCGCTCCTTTGCTGTCCACTCCGCTTCAACTGTCTCTTCCCGCTCAACCGGGTCCAGACAGCGGGCGCACTCTCCGTGCACCAATGCTTTTGCCCGCAGTGTCATCCGGACCTCATCGCCATCCGGTTCAGCGGTAAAGCTGGCCGTCACGGGCTGTTCGATCCTTGCACCGGCAAAGTCCCGTGCAGACAAATCACAGGGAAACTCTGCATGGTAAGGCTGTGTGCCGGTTGCGATAAACTTTCTCAGGTCAAATTGCATAGTACACCTCATAAAAGGCTGCTTTGTTAGTATAGCGCCAAAGCCAACCTTTGTCAACACCAAAACAGGCAGAAAACCGAAAAAATTTTGATTTTCCGGTTTCCTGCCCGTTGGAATGCGCTCAGTTCAGAAAATTACAGGTACTTTTTCACGTCGTGGGGCAGAGCGGCCTCGTCAGCACTGACAGTAACAGTGACCTTGACGGAATCGCCTGCAATGGCGGCCATCTCGTCCAGCACAGCGCCCAGACGGTTGATATCGTGATCCAGCACCTTCAGGATGCCGTCGATGTACAGGTCGGTGATATCGTAGTTGCTTGCCATCAGGCCGGCAACAAAGCCGTACAGCATCTCGCCGCCGGCGATCTTATACTCATCCAGATCGATCAGACGTGCAGCGGGGGCGATGTCGTAAGTCAGCTTCATGCCTTTTTCCACGACGACGACGTTGCCCTTGGAGGTCTTGACCGCGTCATTGATCTGGTCGATCATTGCCTTGGTCTTGCCGGAGCCCTTGGTACCAACAATCAGTTTAATCATAGTTCTGTCCTCCTGTATTTTCCACGCCTTGCGGCGGGAGATCATTTTTGTTTCCTGCTTACTTCAACTTTGCTTCCAGCTCGGCGGTCAGGTTCTCGTAACCCGGCTTGCCCAGCAGAGCGAACATGTTCTTCTTGTAGCTCTCGACACCCGGCTGGTTGAAGGGGTTCACGCTCAGCAGGTAGCCGCTGCATGCACAGGCACGCCAGAAGAAGTAGATGAGGTAACCTACATTATAAGCAGTCAGGTCATCCACCTCGATCAGCACCTCAGGCACGCCGCCGTCGGTGTGGGCAAGGATGGTGCCCTCCATGGCCTTGCGGTTGACCACGCTCATATTCTGGTCCGCCAGGAAGTTCAGGCCGTCGAAGTTGCCCTTCAGCTCTTCGATGAACAGATCCTGCGCAGGCTTTTTGACATCCACGATGGTCTCGAACATGATGCGGGAGCCTTCCTGGATGAACTGGCCCATGGAGTGCAGGTCGGTGGAGAAGATGCAGCTTGCGGGGAACAGGCCCTTGTTGTCCTTGCCCTCGCTCTCGCCGAACAGCTGCTTATACCACTCGTTCATCAGGGTGAAGTTGGGCTCGTAGCACTCCAGGATCTCAACAGCCTTGCCCTTGCGGTACAGGATGTTGCGGATGGCGGCATACTTGTAAGCGTCGTTGTCCGGGCTCAGCACGGAGAAGCGCTCCATGGCATCGGCTGCGCCCTTCATCAGCTCGTCGATGCTGATCCCGGCGGCAGCGATGGGCAACAGGCCCACAGCGGAGAGAACGGAGTAGCGGCCGCCCACATCGTCAGGAACCACGAAGGTGGGCCAGCCCTGCGCGTCAGCCAGCTGCTTCAGGGTGCCCTTGGCACGGTCCGTGGTGGCATAGATGCGTTTGTTGGCTTCCTCAACACCCATCTCATCCTCCAGCAGCTTGCGCAGAACACGGAACGCCAGGCTGGTCTCGGTGGTGGTACCGGACTTGGAGATGACATTGATGGAGAACTTCTTGCCCTTGCACAGAGCAATGATATCATTCAGATAGCTGGGGCTGATGCTGTTGCCGCAGAAGTAGATCTTGGGGCCATCCTCCAGCTCGTTGTGGTACAGGCCCTTGACAGCCTCGATCACAGCGCGGGCACCCAGATAGCTGCCGCCGATGCCGGCAACCACCAGCACCTCGGAGTCCTCACGGATCTTCTTGGCAGCTTCCTTGATGCGGGCAAACTCTTCCTTGTCGTAATCGCGGGGCAGGTACATCCAGCCCAGGAAATCATTGCCGGGACCATTCTTGGCTTCCAGCTGGTTGTGAGCCGCTTCCACCTGAGGATAAATGGCCTTATATTCCTCTTCGTTGATAAAACCGGAGAGGTGCTTTGTATTCAGAACGACGCTCATTCTATCAGAACCTCCAAACGTTTTTACGGGACGTGCTCCCTGAGGGTTTTGTTAGTATAAGTGTACCGTTCCAATCGTGCAAAGTCAAGGCCAAAATCCCCGGATTTCATACAATTTTAATAGTGTTCTTTTGGCTGTCCTGACATCTTTTGTTCAGGCCCGCCAACGCTGCTTTGTTTCTGCTAACCGCTTTTATTCGGTGATGTGTTTCTTTTGTCTGCTATGCTCCCAGCAGGCACTGCCACAGCAGCTCCAGCGCGCCGCCAAAGGTCAGCAGCGGGGCATCCGCGGCCGCTTTTACTTCGTATTCATTCAATAAGGTATCATCCTGAAAAATGCTCACCTTTCCCACTGTCTGCCCCTTTTCCACGGGGGCTTCCAGCTCCTCGGGCAGGGTCAGCTCAGCCCGCAGGGCAGAGGCCGTTCCTTTCTCTATCAGGATCGTCGCGGGCAGGGCGGCGTAATCCAGCGGCACGCTGTCCTCGGCGCTGCCCTTTATGGCCAACGCCAGCGGGCGCTCCGGCAGGGTGGGCAGCGGGGCGGCGGCATAGTTGGCAAAACCGTAGTCCAGCAGGGTGGTGGCGGAGTGGAACCGGTCGGCGCTGGAGGGTGACCCCAGCACCACGGCGATCAGGGTCAGGCCGTCCCGGGTGGCGCTGGCGCTGATGCAGACCCCCGCCCCGCTGGTGGTGCCGGTCTTGAGCCCGGTGATGCCGCTGTACCGACGCAGGAGCTTGTTGGTGTTCACCAGCTGGGTCTGGCCGTTCCGCAGGCTGTCCGTCCAGATGCCGGTATAATGCAGCAGCTCCGGGTAGGTATTGAGAAGGTAACGGCTCAGGATGGCAACATCCCGCGCCGTGGAGAGATGGCCCTCGGTGTCCAGCCCGCAGGCGTTCCGGAAGGTGGTGTTGGTCATCCCCAGCTCCGCCGCCCGGGCGTTCATCTGTTCCACGAACACCGGCTCGCTGCCGCCCACCAGCTCGGCCACCGCCACAGCGGCATCGTTGGCTGAGGAAACGCAGATGGCCCGCAGCATCTCATCCAGCGTGAACTGCTCCCCGGGCTCCAGCCAGATCTGGCTGCCGCCCATGTGATAGGCATGTTCGCTCACCGGTACGGGGGTATCGAGGGTCAGTTTTCCACCGCGGATAGCCTCAAAGGTCAGCAGCAGGGTCATCAGCTTGGTGATGGAAGCAATGGGCATCCGCTCATCCGGTGCTTTCTCGTAGAGCACCCGGCCTGTCTCCGGCTCCATGAGGATTGCCGCCCGGCATTCCAGCTGCAGCCCGCTGTTGGCCGGAGCCGCCGCCAGCACCGCCGGGGCATCCGCCTGCACTGCCGGTCCCGTTCCCCCAATGGCCACCCGCAGCCCGGCCCCCTGTGCCGTACCCACAGCCAGCGCAAACAGCCAGAAGCAGAGCACCCCCGCGCAGAGCAGGGCCAAATTTCTTCGTTCCATTCCTCGTACCTCCCCGCGTAAAGTCTCTGGTTGCATTCTATGCAAAAAAAGAGGGGTCAATGCCCTTTTCTACGGGATGAAAATCTGCTATAATAGGAGAGTTTATAAACACTTTAGCTGGCTCACCCTCTCAGGCCGCTTCGCGTCCAGCTCTCCCAAAGGGAGAGCTTTTGACAAAACCAGTAACTTTGCATGGATTGCCAAAGCCTCGCCCTTCGGGAGAGGTGGCAGCGCGTCAGCGCTGACGGAGAGGGTGAGGCCGTTCATCTGAGAGGATCTTTATGCGAGTTTGTTTTTATACCCTTGGCTGCAAGGTCAACCTGAACGAGACCGGCGCGCTGGAGCAGATGTTCCGGGGCGCTGGCTTCACCATCGTGCCGGAGGGCGAAGAAGCGGATGTTTTTGTGGTGAACAGCTGCACCGTGACCAACTTCGGCGACCAGAAGAGCCGCAAGTGGCTGCGCCGCGCCAAGCGCGAAAATCCCGGTGCCGTGACCGTGCTCACCGGCTGCTATCCTCAGGCTTTCCCCGAGGAGGCTGCCCAGTTCATGGAGGCTGATCTCGTCTGCGGCAACGGAGACCGCAAGGCCATCCTGGACAATGTGCTCAAGCTGCTGGACGGCCACGAGCGCATCGTTGCCGTTACGCCCCACCAGCGGGGCGAGCTGTTTGAGGAGCTGCCCGTGGAGCGGTTCGAGACCCACACTCGCGCCTTTATCAAGGTGGAGGATGGCTGCAACCGTCAGTGTGCCTACTGTGTCATCCCCCGCGCCCGCGGCCCGGTGCGCAGCCGCGCCGAGGACAGCATCCTGAAGGAGCTGCGCCAGCTGGCCGCCTCCGGCTACCGCGAGGTCGTGCTCAGCGCCATTTCCCTGCCCAGCTACGGTCTGGATACTGGGACCAATCTGGTGGAGCTGGTGGAAAAATGCGCTCAGGTGGAGGGCATCGAGCGAATCCGTCTGGGCAGCCTGGACCCCGACATGCTGACCCCGGAGTTCATCACCCGGCTGGCAGCGGTGGAAAAGCTCTGCCCCCAGTTCCACCTCAGCCTGCAGAGCGGCTGCACCTCCACCCTGCGCCGGATGCGCCGGGTCTACACCGCGGAGCAGTACGCCCAGGTGGTGGACCAGATCCGCGCCGCCTATGGGGAGCGCCCTGTCAGCTTTACCACCGACTGCATCTGCGGCTTCCCCGGTGAGACCCAGGCCGACTTTGAGGAAAGCTGTGCCTTCCTCCGGAAGATCGGCTTCCTGAAGGTCCATGTGTTCCCCTACTCCCGCCGCAGCGGCACCCCCGCTTATGATTTCCCTGCGCAGGTGCACGAGCGGGAGAAGCAGGCCCGCAGCCGCGAGATGAACGCACTGGCCGAGGATGTCCGCCGGGAGGTACTGGCCGCTCATGTCGGCACCGAGGACGAGGTCCTGCTGGAAACACCCCTCTCCGAGACGCTGTTCACAGGCTACACCCGGCTGTACATCCCGGTGGTGGTCTCTGCCCCCGGCCACAAGAGCGGCGAGATCGTTCACGTCAGGCTGGGCGAGTACGATGGCGAGCGCGTCCGTGCAGCACTCTGCTAAAAAAGTTCGTTAAATCTTGTGCGTCCTGTACTATTTGCTAATTCTTTAACATATTTGAAGTTTTCTCTTTTCACGCAGGCCCGTTTATGTTAAAATAAAACTAGATATCTGGGACGGAGCGCCGGTTGCAGCGGTGCGGTACCAGCCGGCCCGGAGCAAAGCAAATTCCGTCTGCGCAGTCCAGTGTGGGACGGGATGTTTTCTGTTTCTGAACAAGGAGAGATTGGAATGAGTTTTAGAGGAATCAATACCACAGTCATTCAGATCCGCCGTCAGGTGTTTACCGAGGTTGCCCGCATGGCTTACGCCAACGTCAAGGGCGAGCAGGCCAACCACCTGATGCGCAAGATCCCCTACACCATCATCCCCGGTGAGGAAGGCAAGCTGCGCAAGGACATCTTCCTGGAGCGCGCCATCGTCGAGGAGCGTGTCCGTCTGGCCATGGGCCTGCCCACCCGCCGCATGGATGAGCACAACAGTGTGGTCTCCGGCCTGGAGGATGCTTCCATTGCCGATAAGTACTATGATCCCCCGCTGGTGAATGTGATCAAGTTCGCCTGCAACCGCTGCCCCGAGAAGCTGGTCAAGGTCTCTGACCTGTGCCAGGGCTGTCTGGCACACCCCTGTATGGAAGTCTGCCCCAAGAAGGCCATCACCTGGGAGAGCGGCCGTTCCACCATCGATCAGGAAAAGTGCATCAAGTGCGGCCGCTGTGCCACTGTCTGCCCCTACAACGCCATCGTCAAGACCGAGCGTCCCTGCGCCGCTGCCTGCGGCATGGGTGCTATCCACTCTGACGAGCTGGGCCGTGCCGAGATCGATTACAGCAAGTGCGTTTCCTGCGGTCAGTGTCTGGTGAACTGCCCCTTCGGCGCTATTGCCGACAAGGGCCAGATCTATCAGCTGATCCAGGGCTTCAACCGCGGCGACCGCATCTATGCACTGGTCGCTCCCGCCTTTATCAACCAGTTCCCCTCTCTGGCTTCCACCGGCAAGCTGAAGGCTGCCCTGAAGGCCATCGGCTTCTACGATGTCGTGGAGGTCGCCATCGGTGCTGACCTGTGCACCGTGGACGAGGCCCACGACTTCCTGGAGGAAGTGCCCGAGAAGCTGGACTTCATGGCCACCTCCTGCTGCCCGGCATGGAGCATGATGGCAAAGACCGCCTTCCCCGCTCTGGCCAAGAACATCTCCATGACCATGACCCCCATGGTGTTCACCGCCCGCATGATGAAGCAGAAAGACCCCACCGCCCGCATGTGCTTCATCGGCCCCTGCGCCGCCAAGAAGCTGGAAGCTTCCCGCCGCACCGTCCGCTCTGACGTGGACTTTGTGCTGACCTTTGAGGAGCTGGCCGGTATCATCGAGGGCAAGGATCTGGACATCGATCTGCTGGAAGTGGATGAGAACGAGGCAGCACTCTGCTCCGCCTCTGCTGCAGGCCGCGGCTTTGCACAGTCCGGCGGCGTTGCCAATGCCGTTGCCAACAAGATCAAGGAATGGCATCCCGATATGGAGGTCAAGATCGCATCCGCACAGGGTCTGGCCGACTGCAAGAAGCTGCTGATGCTGGCCAAGGCCGGCAAATACAACGGTTACCTGCTGGAGGGCATGGGCTGCCCCGGCGGCTGCATCGGCGGCGCAGGCACCATTGCCGACCCCGCACGCACCGCCATCCAGCTGAACAAGTATATGAAGGAAGCTCCCTTCACTGACCCTGAGCAGAGCCCCTATATGAGCGAGATCCACGTTCTGAAGGACGACCCCAATTTTGAACTGTAATCTCTCCGTCACCTGCGGCTTGCCTCCCCTATTACGGAATCTGGCGCAAAGAGCCTGAGAGGTTTTACAATATCCGCTTCCCGCACAGGGGAGCGGATATTTTTTCTACTTTTAATTTCATAAGTGAAACTTTTTTGTGAAAAGCTCACAAAGCAGATTGACATATTATCGCTGGCGTGATATTTTAGCGTTGACAAACCCTGTGTCCTGCCCCAACAGGACACCAGATCAGGCCGCACACGCGCGGCCAGGAAAGGTTGATCTTTATGAAAAATACATTCAAACGCTCCGGCGCAGCGCTGATCTCGCTGGTGCTGCTGTTGGTGCTGGCCATCAGTGCCGGTGCCGCCAGCAGCCAGAATGTCGGTGTGAAATTCTGGAAGGAACGCTCCGATAAGGAATCCATGGCCAACAGCGGCATCGATCCCGACCGCACCGCCACCCTCACCCGGCAGGCCAACGGCACTTACACCCTGACCCTGCCGGTCATGCAGGTATCCAAGCTGGGTGTCACCGGCTATCTGTCCGGCCTGACCATCGGCGATGTGACCTACGACGGCACACTGACCGGTGATTTCAACAAGGCCACGGCGGTGCTCACCATCAAGAACCTGCCCGCCTCGGTGCTCACCGGCAGCGATGTGAACAAATCGGTCCTTGTGACCTGCAACATTCAGATGGACCTGCAGGTCCTGGGCGAGATCAACACCAGTGCCCGGATGTGTATCTGGAACCAGAAGTAAATGGCAAGCAAAAAGGCAGAGCCCGCGGGCCCTGCCTTTTTGTTTTCCCTCACAGATCCATCCTGCGCTCCACGAGATCCGTGACCATGGTATCCAGCTGGCTCATGGCGCGTTCCGCGCCCTTGGCCAGCTTGCGTGCGGTGCGCTTGACCTGCCGCTGGTTCTGTGCCATTGCCATGGTGCCCACGGCCCCCAGGGCCGCGCCTGCCGCCATGCCCAGCAGAACACTGCCGGAGGAAGGCTGACGATTTGTGTTTTTCATGTGGCTCTCTCCTTTCCACTGTGTGATTTTTTGCCGCTGTGGCTAGTATTTCCTGTAAAGAATCCGGTATGCGCTTTTTTTGTCCCGCAAAATGTGGTATACTGTATCATACGCTGAGAAACTGGGCCCTGTGCGGCCCGTGGATGGCGCAAAGGAGGATCCTTTTTGTTGAAACCGACTGAACCGAAAAAAATTCTCTGCATTCACGACCTCTCCGGCATGGGCCGGTGCAGCCTGGCGGTCATCCTGCCGGTGCTGTCCGTTATGGGCTGCCAGCCTGTGGCCCTGCCCACTGTGGTGCTCTCCACCCACACGGGCGGTCTGGGCACACCGGCACGGCTGGACGGTGCCGCCTACGGGCTGGCCGCTCTGGAGCACTACCGGGAGCTGGGTGTGGAGTTTGACTGTATCTACACCGGCTACTTAGGCGGCGAGGAGCAGGTGGCGCTGGCCGAAAAGGCATTTGATCTCTGGCCCGCTGCCCGCAAGGTGGTGGACCCTGTGATGGGGGACAACGGCAAGGCCTACTCCACAGTGACCCCGGCTCTCATTGACCGGATGCGCGGGCTCTGCCGCCGGGCAGACCTGATCCTGCCCAACGCCACCGAGGCCGCCCTGCTGCTGGAGCGGGAGCCCCAGACCGACGCATTCGATGACGCTTCCGCTCAGGCGCTGGCCGACGAACTGCTGACGCTGGCCCCCAGCGCGGTGGTCACCGGCCTCGCACTGGGCAAGTACATCGGCTGCGCAGGCTCCG
>ERZ779842.1265-NODE-1265-length-21778-cov-2.967224_pt1 | contig 21778 bp, 15 predicted proteins | sample MGYA00511095_ERZ779842 | MGnify/ENA primary metagenome ERZ779842 (study PRJEB29588, sample SAMEA2154036) | human gut metagenome | biome: human gut; feature: human-associated habitat; material: faeces | place: Denmark | collected 2008/2010 ... | reverse complement strand
CCGTATTATAGACAACGTCCTTCGCAATACGATCCTGTCCACCGAATCTGCTCTCATCTGATGTCAATACAGCATGATACTTTCCAGCCTTAGATACTGGAACAAAATAGCCCTCAAAAGAACGATTTGGATGGAAGTTAAATGCAAATACAACATTTCCCTTCTCATAAATCATCATATCATCCTGCTGATGTACCCACATATTGTATGGGTTCTCATCTTCTAAGATATGGTGCTCTTTTGTGAATGAAATCATTGCCTTATCAAAATCATTCAGCCAGCAGTACTTTAAGTTTGGATTGTCAACTAAGCTCCACTGACGTCTGCAATAATGATAGCTCCAGCCATTGCCCTCTCTCGGGAAATCAATCCACTCTGGATGACCAAATTCATTGCCCATGAAGTTTAAATAACCCTCGCCGCCAAGTGTCATCGTAATAAAGCGAATCATCTTGTGCAGTGCTACACCTCTGTCAATGATGTAGTTCTGGGTATTCTTCTCCATAGACCAATACATTTCCTTATCGCATAAACGGAACATAATTGTCTTATCACCAACAAGTGCCTGGTCATGAGACTCTGCATAAGCAATTACCTTCTCATGTGGTCTGTGGCTGGTAAGCTCATGCCAAAGCTTCCACATATCCCAATCTTCATCCTTGTATTCCTTTAAGAACTTAATCCACATATCAGGAAGACCCATTGCAAGACGATAATCAAAACCAATACCGCCTTCTTCAATTGGAATACACATGCCTGGCATACCAGACATATCCTCTGCGATACTCATTGCATTCGGATTTACCTCATGAATAAGCTCATTTGCCAATGTAAGATAAGTGATTGCTTCAATATCTGTGTTCATGGAAAAATACTTATCATAATTGTCAAAGCTTGTTCCAAGACCATGATCAAGATATAGCATACTTGTAACACCATCAAAACGGAAACCATCAAAATGGAATTCCTTCATCCAGTACTTTAAATTTGAAAGCAGGAAATGAATAACTTCATTCTTTCCATAATTAAACAATCTGGTATCCCAAGCCTGATGATAGCCTCTTGCGCCACCGTGGAAGAACTGGTAATCTGTTCCATCGAACTCGTTGATTCCCTCACGTGTATTTTTTGCCGCATGAGAATGTACAACATCAAGCAGCACACGAATACCCATACTATGTGCCTTATTTACAAGATATTTCAGATCTTCTGGCATACCGCTTCGAGAAGCTGGTGCGAAAAAGCTGCCGATCTGATAACCAAAGGAACCGTAGTAAGGATGCTCCATAATAGCCATAATCTGAATAGTATTATATCCAAGATTTTGTATGCGCGGAAGTATCTTATCTGCAAATTCAAGATAAGAACCAACTTTTCTCTCCTCCTGAGCCATACCAACATGACACTCATAAATATACGGCGGAAGTTCACTGTGGAAATCCTGATCCGTCCATGCAAATGGTGTCTCTGGATCATAAACCTCTGCACTCCAAAGATAGGTTGTAGGATCCTGAACAACTCTGCGTGCATACAGTGGGATTCTCTCAAGCTCCTGACCATCATGCTCTACAATTGCTAAGACCTTACATCCATTCCACAGCGTATCCTTAGAAAGCTTTATCTCGAAAACGCCGTTTTCTAAACGCTCCATTGGATGTTTTCTGTGATTCCAGCCATTGAACTCACCTGCCAGATACATCTTAGAAGCGCCCGGTGCCCACTCACGGTAAACCCACCCTTCCGATGTTCTGTGTATACCAAAGTATTCATGTCCATTGGCAAAATCCACAATTGATCCATTTGCGCCAATAAGTTCCTCCCTTTTTTTATGATAATCATTGACGCGCAGATCTAGGTCAGCCTCATAAAGCTTCAGCACATCATCGTATTCCATAATCTTGTACTTCATAACTTTCCTTACCTTTCCGGTTCCTACAAAACCTTTTCTGAAATTACGAATAGACAGATATATCATACACCTTTTTATGTTTTTCGTCAATATCTCTATGAATATTCGTGTTTGTTTTGACGTTATCGTACAATTTCCATAGTTTCCATATGAAGACTCTGAATCGTTTTTGGATATGCAGCGATAGCCCGCTCTACAAAACTGCCATTTTCATATGCCTTTACAAGAAGGCGCAGTTCTTCAATTCTTTGAGAAAGCTTCTTGCCTGCATCCGTGTCTGATACAAGTATTCTTTTGTCCATTTTCTGTGTAATCTGAAGAGTTGGCATATCATCTGATTCTGGCTTAGACAATGGATGTGAAATATAATCATGATGCTGTGCCAGTGCAAGATAATGTGAATTAAAAATCAACGTGTAGCCTGCAATACCAGTTTTGGCCTGATAAGCTTTTGACAATCCTCCATCAATTACATATAACTTTCCATCTGCCTTAACCGGATTTTCACCATCTTTTTGGCGAACAGGAACGTGACCATTTATGATATGACCATGTACAGGATCTACACCAAATTCATTTAAAATCTGCTCACACACATGTGAATCTGCACTCAGACGATAATAGCTATTATATACCTCCTCATGCAGTGCTTTCTCTTTTGTAAAATATCGTTCAAATGCAGACATTCGGCTCTTACCAAATAAAGGTGACTGTGCACTGCACCACAAAAGCCACATCTTGTCAACATTCTTTTGCTTATCCGGGTGATCCTTAGGAAGAAAATAGGCTTCTCTCGCTGCCCGCTCAAGACGATCAAGCAGCGCCCTGCCAGCATATTTTTCTCCATCCACCTCGACTCTTTCAAAGCTTCCATCTTCATTCATCGGAATACAGCCATGAAACAACAGATTTCCATTCATACATAAATACATGCTTCCGCTGCTGTAAAGAAAACGCACATGACGCTGCAAAGCTTCGCTGTGTGCAAATGATGCAGCTAACACATCCATAAGCTGCGCTTCCTTTTGTGTAAGCTCAAGCGGATTTTTAGGATCAACCGTTGGAAAATTCGTATCAGTTAACGGGCACGTAATTCCATTATACTTATACAGTCCTTTCTCGTAATCAATATGTTCAAGCAAATTTCTGTCTTCCATATGATATTCTGGATGACGGTGCACCATCTGGCCAATGAGTTTTAGCTGAATAACAGCCATCGCTTTATGCATCTTAGCCGACAGACTCTTTGCCACCTTATCATAGACATTTTCATCTAATACCTTTGGCAAAAAGCGCTCGCATAAATCATCGCGGTAAACCTCTGATGCAAAATCTGATAAAGGACGCAAATTGATTCCATAACCATCTTCAAGGCAGTCAAAATTGTTATAGCTAATTCCCATGCGCACAACATTTGCAATTAATACACGGTTTCCGCATGCAGCACCCATCCATGAAATATCATGATTTCCCCACTGAATATCCACATCGCCATATTCAATTAATTCCTCCATGATCCTGTCTGGGCGTGGTCCTCTGTCAAAAATATCACCAATTACATGAATCCAATCCATTGTCAGACTGCGGATCAACTTGCAAAACTGGGGAATAAACGTATCTGCAAGCCCACTTGACACAACTGCCTCAATAATGCTGCTTCCATATTCTAAACGGCCCTCGTCCTGACCTGGATATAAAAGTTCTTCCATAAGGTAATCATACTCATGCGGAATTTTGCTTCTAACATGCACACGTGAATATTTAGCACTGACACCGCGGCACAGCTGTGTCAAATAAAAAATAGTATTCTTCAGCCATTCATTTGTATCCCTGCCGTATTCATGCATCAAACTAAGTACCTTAACCGGATCATAAATCAAATTGGCAAGCTGATTTTGCTGTGGATTAGTCAGTACATCCTGAAATTGAATGCGGATCTTCTCGCGAATTACTCCCGATGCACCATTCATCAACTCTGAAAAACCCTTATACTCTCCATGCAGATCACTAAAAAAATATTCTGTTCCTTTTGGCAGACTGCTCATCGCTGTCAAATTTGCAATTTCGCACAGCGCCGCCTGACGGTTTGGGTATTCTCTTGCCAAAAGCTGCAAATATCGTTCTTCCATTCTTAAATCCTCATATCTTCCTGTGCCTTTTATCTCAGGCACAAATACTGGTGCAAAATCTCATGCAAAACAGAATAAAACAAGATATTCTGTACATACTGTCTTTATATCGTCTTTTGCCGTGCCCGGGAACGAAGCAAACGGCGTTTATCCATAGATCATGGTAACAAAAAGAGCGGCTGCCCAAAAAGCAGCTGCCCTTTTTGCATTCCGGCAGCATAGCTGCGGATTTATTTTTCTTCAATCTCAAGACTAATATCATTTTCTGTCAGAATCTTCTCAAGCTCTGCTGTGTCAAGACCTGCACCCTTCTTTGCAATATAAGCGGCCTTAATAAGATCAAATGCTCTTCTTTGTCCGCTTCTTCCAAACTGAACAAGTGCTGGAAGATTATTCTCAACGTTGCTTACAAATGCCTTCTGAAGTCCCATGCGTGCCAGTGCCTGGAACGCAAGATAGATGTTGTCAAAACTCTTATCCTGACTCTTCTCAAGAAGCAGACTCAGTGCCAAGCGGCCAATCTTCTCTCTGCTCTTTGCTGATCCATTTTCCTCGATAGTTTCAATATCGATTAAGCTGCTGACATCCTCATTTGGATACAGATCAAGTGCCATCTGCAGCTGATACAGGCGATCTAAGCGATCCTGCGGGATTGCATCCTCACCCTTTTCCTTCTTCACTGCAGCAAGCTCCTCTGCAATCGGAAGACCTTCAAGCAGGAAGTTTACAAAGTTTCTGCTAACCGGACCTGCAAATGTGGAGGATTCTACCTGCTTAAACTTGCTCTTTAACAGCTCCTGGATAGAAAGATCAAACTCATCATTATCCAGTTCCTTATAATCAGCATGAGTGATCAGCTCCTGTAATAAGAACAGGAAATGAACTGTATCAACTACCTCATCATCAACTGCCTTAAAACTGTCAATAAATCCCTGAATATTTCCAAGACGAGCCTGTGCCTCTGTGCGAAGTACCATAACTGGCTGATAGTTTCTATTTTCCTTCGGGAACTTATCTGCAAGCTCAACTAACTTTTCGAAGTCTCTTGCATTATATGTTGCAAGCAGCTCCATATAATCTGTATCCGGTGCACCCTTCTCCTTTAAAAGCTCTAACAGAGCAAAACTCTGATCAGTCTTTTGTGCACGCAATGAACGGAAGAAACGGCTGTTTAACTGTGATACGCTTAACTTATCCATGTTCTGAGTATAATCAGTTACAAAATGCTCTGCAATAGTTACCTCAACTGCGCCAACACCCTTATCTAAACTGTCAAGCAAAGCTCCAAGCAGACGATATTCATTGCGAAGCTTCAGATAACGGATACGAAGCACATCACTAGAAAGCACCTCCTGACGGTTCGGATGATCATTCTGGAACTGCTTTAATTCCTCATCCTTCTTTACAAAAAGCATCATGAAATAAACAACCTGCGGTTCCTCGCCAAACTTGTAGGAACTAAGCGGGCGATACATAGGTGCTAATGGTGCATGCTTTTTGCCTGCATAATGCTCCTGAAAATGTTTAAAGAAGCCCTGACGATCCTCTACTCTGTACTGGCTGCTTTTTCCTGTAAACCAAGAAATCTCATTTTCAATTTCTTCTGCCTTTTTACGGAATTTATGGCTTTCTAATGTCTTATTATAATCCTGAAGTATTACCTGTCTGTATGGATTTTTAAGCAGAACCTTTGCTGCCTGCATCTTTTCTTCTGCCATTTGTTACCTCTCTTTCGCTGCCGTGCAGCTTTTTCTATGTAATTTCTGCACTTATCATATCACAAAATTTCAAACAATTCAATTCAATTTTACCAATTTCATTGAATAAATTCTAAAAATAAATAAAAAATGCCAACCTAAGGATTTTTTCCTCAGGTCAGCATTTTTTAATTTCTTCATTTGTTAAAACTCAATGTTTAAATTCTTCGGGCCAAAACCAAGCGGAAGAATTTCTTTTAAGGTCATGATCTTATAATCGTTTGGCGAGGTTCCCAGAATAATTGGGAAGGTCTCATAATCACAAAATTCCATCATAACCTGACGGCATACACCACATGGTGCAGTCAGCACAAGATCGCCATTTTCTGGACCTGCTACAATTGCTATTGCCGCAAAAGAGCGTTCTCCCTCACTGACAGCTTTAAAGAATGCAGTACGCTCCGCACAATTGCTCGGCGTATAGCCTGCATTTTCAATATTGCAGCCACGATAAATTTTTCCATCAGCTGTAAGAAGCGCAGCGCCTACCTTAAAATGAGAATACGGCGTGTAGGCCATTTTTCTAGCCTCAATTGCTTCCTTAATTAAAACTTCTGCATCAATATTCATATACATATTCCTATTACTTAGATTTGATATATGGCTTTCCGTTTGCAGCCGGAACTCTTGCCTTTCCGACAAACAATACAAGTGCCAGAATTGTTACAATATACGGAATCATGGAAATTAAGTTCGGGGAAATAATATTGCTTGTTCCTGCCAGAACCTTTACACCGCTGCAAAGACCAAACAGCATACATGCAAGCATGGCGCCGTGAGGTGTAAATTTACCAAAAATAACAGCAGAAATTGCCATAAAGCCCTGACCTACGATAACGGCTGGCTTAAACTGGTTTGTAGTTGCCATAGTTATATAGGCACCGCCAAGACCTGAGAAAAAGCCCGATAAGATAACGGCAATATAGCGTGTCTTTGTTACGTTGATTCCAAGTGTATCACAAGCCTGTGGATGCTCACCTACTGCGCGAAGGCGAAGACCAAACTTTGTCTTGTAGAACAAGAACCAGACAATCGCCACACAGATAAAACAAATGTAGCCTGCCACATGGATATTTAATACATTATTCCAGAAGGAACCTGACGGAAATACACCGTCAAGAAGCTTCGGAAGACGGCTTGCGTCATCAGTAATTGCCGGTGTATCAGTACTGTCTGCGAATAATACACGACAGATAAAAATTGCAATACCAGGTGCCAAAAAGTTAATGGCAGTACCAGAAATTGTCTGATCTGCGTTGCAGGTGATGCAGGCAAATGCATGAATCACTGCAACAAGCGCACCGGCTACTCCAGCAAGTACAAAAGCTAGCCATGGTGAACCTGGAATAAAATAGCAAAGTGCTGCACCTGTAAATGCACCTACTGTCATCATTCCCTCAATACCAATATTTACAACACCGCTTCGCTCTGAAATACAAGAACCAAGCGCCGCATACAGAAGCGGAGGCGTTGCGATCAGCATCGCGTTAATTAAAAGTCCGAAATCTTTTATAAATTCATTCATCTTACTTTCCTCCCTTCTGCATCTTCTTCTGAGCAAATGCCTTGAATACATGTGTGATCGCAATAATTAAAACGATCGCACCCATGATAATATCAAGAACCTCCTTTGGTGCACCAACAAGGTTTAACTTAGAACCACCGTACTTCATTGCACCGTAGAAAAGTCCAGCAAAGATACAGCCTATCGGGTTGGAACTTGCGATTAACGCAACTGTAATTCCCTGGAAACCAAAGCCTTCCTGTCCGGCAAACTGTGCGATATGCATTGCATTTCCAAGAATCTGTACCGCACCACCAAGACCTGCTAGTGCACCAGAGATAGCAAGTGCCTTCATAACAGATGCACCAGAATTGATACCGCCGTACTCAGCAGCATGACTGTTAAATCCAACGCTTCTAAGTTCATATCCAAGCGTTGTCTTATTGATGATATACCATATAATCACGGCAACAACGATTGCAATAATAATTCCATAATTTATTGTTGTACATCCTGTCATCTGACGCACTGACAGCGGCAGCAACATCTTTGCATTGTCCAAAATATCAATGGTTGCTTCCTTTGACGGCGCCTTAATTCCAGGAAGATTTACAATATAGTTAGAGAGATAGTAAGCAATCCAGTTCATCATAATAAAGGAAAGTACCTCATTGATTCCCTTTTTTACCTTTAACAGACCACAAAATGCAGACCACACAGCACCTGCTGCCGCTGCTGCAATCAGACAAAGCGGAACTGTAATTATTGCCGGAAGCGGACAAAACATTCCGATTACAGTCGCTGAAAGACTTCCCACTACAAACTGGCCCTCTGCACCAATGTTAAATACACCTGTGCGGAAAGAGAAAGCCACACTAAGACCTGTAAAAATTAAAGGTGTTGCATAGACAACTGACCACGCTAAAAACTTCGGTTTTGCAAAAATACCAGTAAACAGCTTTGCGTAAATAACACCTGGATTCATTCCTGCAATCGCCAGAATAATTGCACCTGTTAAAAATCCGATCAGGATTGCAAACAGCGTATAGATAATATTTCCTTCTAATATACTTTTCTTATGCTTCATGCTGCTTTCCTCCTGCCATCATAATTCCAAGGGTCTTCTCATCTGCACCTGCCGCCGGCATACTTCCTGTAATCTGTCCGTCAAAGATAACCTCGATACGATCAGATACACTCATAATCTCATCCAACTCAAAAGAAACGAGAAGCACAGCCTTATTTTTATTTCGCTGCTCGACTAAGTAGCGATGTACAAACTCAATAGCACCAACGTCAAGACCACGAGTCGGGTTAACAGCAATCAACAGATCCTTATCATTTGTGATCTCTCTTGCAATAATAACTTTTTGCTGATTTCCGCCTGAAAGCGTTCCTGCCGGACGAGACTCACTTCCTGCCGGACGAATATCAAACCTCTCTACAAGATCCTTTGCATGAGCCATAATGGCATCCTTTTTCAAGACACCTTTCTTTGAGTACGGCTCCTTCATGTAATTTTGCAAAATCAGATTTTCAGCAACAGAAAACTCCAGCACCAGACCATGCTTTTGGCGGTCAGCTGGAATACTTGTGATGCCGCTCTCAAAGATTTCCTTTGGTTTTTTGTTGAAAACATTCTTGCCGTTAATGAGGACTTCACCGGAATCGCCCTTTTTCAATCCTGTCAAAATTTCAACAAGCTCTGTCTGTCCATTTCCATCGACACCGGCAAGACCTACAATCTCACCTCTTCTAACTGACAGATTAAGTCCCTTTAAAATCTCAACACCGCGGTAGTCCTTTCCATGAATATCCTTCACTTCAAGAACAACCTCTCCCGGCTTGATATCCTTCTTTTCTACCTTAAACTCAACCTTACGGCCTACCATCATGGCTGCAAGATCATTTTCATTAACATCACTGACTTTGACTGTATCAATATATTTTCCCTGACGGATAATCGTACAATAATCAGCACAGCTTGTAATCTCTTTTAGCTTATGAGTAATCAAAATAACGGATTTTCCGTCGGCTGTCAGATTGGAAATAATCTCCATAAGCTCTGTGATCTCCTGCGGCGTCAGCGATGCAGTCGGCTCATCCAAAATCAGGATGTCTGCACCACGATAGAGAACCTTTAAAATCTCCACACGCTGCTGCATACCAACAGAAATATCTTCAATCTTGGCATCCGGATCTACCTGCATATTGTAACGCTTTGAAATCTCCTCTACCCTCTTGCGCGCTGTCTTTAGATCTACCGTAAGACCTTTCATCGGCTCCATTCCAAGGATAATGTTTTCTGTGACAGAAAATGGTTGTACAAGCATAAAATGCTGGTGAACCATACCAATTCCAAGTTCAATAGCACGGCTTGGACTGTGAATCACTTCCTCTTTTCCGCCAACAAAAATCTGTCCGGATGTTGGCTGATACAGGCCATAGAGCACATTCATAAGTGTACTCTTTCCAGCTCCATTCTCACCAAGGATTGCATGAACCTCACCCTTGTGAACGAGCAGATTAATATGGTCATTCGCTGTAAAATCGCCAAATTTCTTGACAATTTCACGCATTTCGATGGCTGGCTTCGTCATGTCCATATGACTGATTCTCTCCATCTCTTCCTCCTCCTTCGTCTGTTATAAGCATTTAAAACAATTGTCTATTTCGACTATGTTTTTTCTTTATGTGGTAACAACATCATCAAAGCCACTCTTATAAGCAAGCTCTTCTAGCTGTTCCATATACTCCTTTGACGGACTCTGATAAGTCCTGTACTCTTCCCTGACGCCAAAAGGACGGTATGAGATGAGTTTGTAGCGCACTGGATGAATACTCTGATATGGCCTTAACAATTCTCCAGCTTTAATAATTGTATTTTCAATGTCAAACAGACCTGGTACAATGACGGTACGAATTTCAAAAAGTTTTCCCATCTTTGCTAAAAATACTGCATTCTCAAGCGTGTTCTTGTTTGGCATCGCAGTAACTTTTAAATGATCCTCTTCGCCAAATGCCTTAATGTCAAGCATAACACCGTCTGTAACCGCTAACAGATCGTCTTTTCCAGCAAACGGTGTGCTGCCGTTGCTGTCCATCATCGTATTTAAACCAGCTTCTTTGCAAAGCTTAAATAATGATTCGACAAACTCACAATATAGACTGCACTCGCCTCCAGAAACAGTGACGCCGCTGATAAATGGAATCTGCTTTTTGATCTGTTCAAAGGTCTGTTCTGGTGTCAAATTACAGATACGTGGACTGCTTCCAAAACGACATGTTTTGATGCAGGTGTCGCATCCTACACAGCGCTCTGGAAAGAAATGCACCTTGCCATTTTCATTTTGAAGTGCCCCCACAGGACAGACCTGCACACAGGCCATACAGCCTTTGCACATATTTCTTGTCTCTGGGTTATGGCAATAACAGCAATCCCAGTTACAGCCCTGAAAAAATACGGCCGTGCGATTTCCCGGACCATCTACGCTGCTAAATGGAATAATTTTATTGACCGGCGCCGTGATCATTACCGAATCCTTCTTTCCTGAACATGACCATTTTCAGTTGCACCTGTTGCAAGCTGCGTTGTATTTTGCAGCACACTCTCACCCTTTTGATACTTTTCAATCTCGGAACGCTTTGCTAAGTATCCGGTGACACGAATTACATCGCCGTCACTCTCATAGAAGGACAGGTAACGAAGATCAGCCTGGAATGCACCCTTTACGATGTCGAGCACAAACTGCGGATTCTTGTGTACTGTCACATCTACTGGGAAGATGTCGCCTGTACCAGATGGGAAGTACTTGTGGAAGCGGCTGCAGTGGCGCAGCTGATCAATCAGTTCCTTCGGTTCCTCACCAATCGGGATTCTAGTTCCAGGAGTGATGTTCTTATCCTGTGCGATGCCGACCTGTGCATGTAAAAGGAAATGACCGCCTGTTGCCTCACAGTATGGATTTACATGTGCATTATTAAATGCATTGATTGCCTCCATGATCTCAACACCGAGGTCATCTGCCTCCTTATCGTGACCAAAACGTGCCTTTTTGCCTTCAAGCTCCATCAGAATATTGACACACTCTGCCATGCCGACCATACCAAACATAGCTGTGAAACGATCTCTGTGAATAAAGCCTTCTTTTGCAAGGAAGTTGCTCTCAAAAAAGCCGCTATCCTCCACCTCAAAACGAATACGCTCATCCATATAAAGTGCCATGCGCTCCATTACATATGGCAGCTGATTTTCGAAAAAGTCCTTTTTATCCTTTGCGCGTTTTGCAATATTTCCAAGGATCAGACGGCACAGCGTATAGGAACCGCCGCCTAACAAAAGACCATTGTAGCAGCTGGCAATGACGTAATTCTCACCGAGTTCTTTTTTAAACATCTTATGGTTTGCAAAGCTCGGCTTAGCCGTCTTAAGTGCTGTTTTCACACACTCGATACCAAAATCATCCGGTGTGATATCAGTATCATATTTCATCGTAATATTTGGTACTGCATCTAAAAGTTCACGCTCTACCTCTAAGATCAAACGTCCTGCTCTGGTAGCCTTTGGTCCGATGTCGGCATGAGAGAATGAGTCTAAAACAGTTCTGTCTATGTGAGTAAAGAACAGCTTAAACAGCTTCTTTGCCTGTGCCTCGTCCACATCATCCATAAATGGCTCAAGCAGCTCATCAATGTTTCCTAAATAAACCGGGTAATTGGTGACACTTGGAACATTCTTATAAAAGATTAAAAGAGAATTTAATGCCTCATAAATATCCTTCGGCGGGTCAAGCTGTAAGAACTTGCTTCCTTCTCTCATAAACTTTGCATAGTCCGGCACAATATATCTCGGTCTTACCGGTGCATGACCCTCAAACAGATCACAGATGCACTGCTTTCCCTCAACCGGCTCAAGAAGATCCTCGAGTCCGTCTGGAAGATCCAGTACCTCAAGCAAAGAGTCTGCCTGTCCTGCAAGGTTAGTCAGCTTCTGCTCATGTGTCAGTTTACGGCTTGTAATAATATTTAATATTTCCTGTCTCGTGTTTTCCACACGTTCCATTGATATTGGTCTCAAAATGGCACCATCCTTTCTTAAGCTTACTTAAATTGGTACAACACTTTAATACAGCCTGCTTTTGTTGCCGCATTAAAGTGTTGTTATATTTCAGAGTTTAGTATTAAACGCTACTTTCTCATTTATATTCTATACTGTTTTTTGCTTTTAGTAAAGAGTTTTTCAAGAAAAAAGAACCGTCACTATGTCATGTGACGATTCTTTGCCTTATATTACAGCACCTTAGATAAAAATTCACGTGCACGCTGTGTTTTCGGATTTGCAAAAAATTCCTTAGGATCACCACTCTCTAAAATACGGCCATCATCCATAAAGATAACACGATTTGCAACTTCTCTTGCAAAGCCCATCTCATGAGTGACAACGATCATGGTCATACCTTCTGCAGCAACGCTCTTCATAAGATCAAGTACCTCTCCTACCATCTCTGGATCAAGCGCACTTGTTGGCTCGTCAAATAAAATTACATCCGGATTCATGGCAAGTGCACGCACAATTGCGACACGCTGTTTTTGACCACCAGAAAGTGTTGATGGATACACATCTGCCTTGGATTCAAGACCAATGCGCTTTAAAAGCTCCATTGCCTCATTTTTTACTTCCTCGTGGATCTGCTTTTTGCTCTTTCCTGTTTTTAGCTTTTTTGCTTCTTTACAGCGTACATATTCTGGTGCCAGCATAATATTTTCCAACACTGTCTTATTGTTAAACAAATTAAAATGCTGAAATACCATACCCATATGACGGCGATGAACATTAATATCTACCTTCATATCTGCAATATCAACACCATTAAAAATGATCTTTCCTGATGTTGGATCTTCCATACAATTCAGGCATCGTAAGAATGTACTTTTTCCAGAACCAGAAGGGCCAATAACTGCAACAATATCACCCTTCTCTACTTTAAAGTTAATTCCCTTGAGAACCTCAAGATCATGAAAGTTTTTCTTCAAATCAATTACGTCTATCACTCTTCTTCAGGCTCCTTTCCATTAATTTAATACCAAGGCTGATCAAAAGTACAATCACAATGTAAATAAGTGCCATTACAAGATATGGTACCATAAACTCGTAGCTGTTTGTTCCGATATAGTTGAATGCAACATAAAGATCGGCAGCTCCAACAAAGCTTACAACTGATGTCTCCTTGACAAGTGCGATAAACTCATTTCCAAGTGTCGGCAAAATATTTTTTACAGCCTGTGGGATGACGATTTTGATCATAGTGACCGAAAAACTAAGTCCGACTGCTCTTCCTGCCTCCATTTGTCCCGGATCGACGGACTCAATGCCCGCACGCATCATCTCTGAAATATAAGCTCCGCTGTTTAAGCCAAAGACAAGCATAGATACCTGCACACCTGTCATATGCGCTCCCAAAAGAGGAAGCAGTACATAGTAGCACACCAGAAGCTGCACAACCATTGGCGTTCCGCGAAACAGCCCCACATAAAAGCTACAAAAGCCATTCAATACACGCGGAATAAGCTTATACTTTGGCATTACTCTTACCGAAGCAATCAATGTTCCAATCAGAACACCAACTAATAGACCTACTACCGCAATCATAACAGTATTCTGAAGGCCCTCAAGCACACGGACATATCCACGCTGCTCCACGAAAATCTCAATAAAACGGTCTATTTTACGACCAAAATCTCCCATCCTGTTACTCCTTACAGTGAATTAATTGCTGCTGTAATGCTAGCTGCTGGTGCTGCGTCAACCATGACATAATCTAAGTTTCCATTCAGAAGATCCTGTACAGCTAAGGAAGCATTTTTATATCCTACAAGTGTCATATCAAATCCTGCAAAGTCAAGATCTGCACTTCCCTCAACATAAAACTGAGCTGTTGTTCCGTTCTGTGCACCAACCTTTGTCTTGCTGTCAAAGGTCTTAAAGATAGCTTCTACATCTTCCTTTGTCTTGCATGCGTCAAACGTCGTATCATCTGCTGCAACAATCAGCTTCTGTGATGCATTATAGTAAGAATCAGTAAATGTTACCTGATCTTTTCTGCTATCAGTAATAGTAAGTCCTGCCATTGCGATATCACACTTTTGCTGTCCAACAGCCAGACATACAGCATCAAAATCCATGTTCTGAATTACAAGCTCTTTGCCTAAATAATCAGCAAGAAGTGCTGCCATCTCCATATCGATACCACAGTAATCTTCGCCCTTCATATACTCAAATGGCTCAAAACCTGCATTAGTTGCTACGACTAACTGATCCTTAGACTCATCATATTCTGCAGACTTTACCATAACCGGCTCTCCATCGCCAAAGTAATGATTACAGATCTCATCAAATGTTCCGTCCTCCATGATCTTTGCGATGAACTCATTTGTCTTCTCTAACAGCTCTGGCTGCTCTTTATCTACGCCAAATGCATACTGCTCACTTGTCAGGTCAATATCAATAACGCGGACTTTTGCATTTTCATCTGCCTTTGCTTCTGTTTCCTTAGAAGCTACCTCGCTAGATGCTTCCTCAGAAGCCTTTTCAGAAGAAACTTCCTCAGAAGAAGCCTCTTCTGAAGATACCTTTTCTGTCTCTTTTTCAGTCACAGCCTCGGTCTTCTTCTCGGTTGCTGCCTCTGTTGCCTTTGTTGAAGCTGCTGTAGTAGTTTTCTTATCACTGCTGTTTGAGCCACATCCTGCAAGCATTACTGCTGCTGCCATTGAAACTGCTGTCATTGATGCAAATATTTTTCTCATAATCTATTCTCCTCTTTTTGGCTGTTTATCGTTAATCACGATACCACCCAGCCGTAATTGCACACAGCAACTTATAAGTTACTGTGCAAAAAAGATGGCAGTGACCACGTCACTGCCACCTCGTTATGGCATTATCCACCAATTAGTCCAGCTCGTATACGTCGCCGTACTTTTCCTCGAACTCTTCCTGATTCTTTGGAACTACCAAATCACCAGCAATGATATCCTTCTTTGCATCCTCGATCTTCTCAAGAACATCCTTAGACAGGTTGTCTGTGGTCGGAGCGATATCAACACCGCCTGCTGCCAGGTCGTATGTCTCAACACCACCCTCAAGTGTTCCAAGAATAGTCTTCTTTGTTGCATCGTAGCAAGCGTTATCAACTCTCTTTAAAGCGGAAGTCAGGATAGTCTCAGGTGCCAGTGGACTCTGGTCAGAGTCAACACCGATTGCCCAGATCTTATTTTCCTTGCATCCATCGATAACACCGATACCAGTACCACCTGCTGCATGGAATACTACATCTGCGCCCTTTGTTACCATGGTATTTACTGCAGTCTTTCCACCACTTGCATCACCGAAGTTGTTTGCATTGTACTGAAGGATAGTTGCATCTGGATTTGCATCAAGAACACCTGCACAGTAACCATAACCGAAGGAGTTCATTGTCTCATTTGCTGCTCCAGTAACGAAGCCTACGATATTGCTCTCGGTTGTATAGCCTGCTGCCAGACCTACTAAGTAGGAAGCCTGCTCCTGCTCAAACATCATACATGTTACATTATCCAGATCTGCATTAGAAGCATCATCAATGATAGCAAACTTCTGATCCGGGTAAAGCTCTGCTGCATCACGAACAGCATCAGCCATCATGTATCCAACACATACAATAAGATCATAATCCTCATCTAAGAAGCTCTCGATATTCGGAACATAATCTGCATCACCCTTAGACTCAATATACTTAACTTCACAGCCGAATGCCTCGCCTGCTCTCTGTAAGCCTTCCCATGCGGACTGGTTGAAGGAACCATCATTTACACCGCCGACATCAGTAACCATACCGATCTTAAATCCAGTTCCATCGATATCTTCCTCAGTCTCTGCTTCGGTCTCTTCCTCTGAAGATGCTTCCTCACTAGATGCTTTCTCTGAAGATGCTTCTTCACTAGATGCTTCCTCTGTCTTAGCCTCGGTTGCCTCTTCACTAGATGCTTCCTCACTGGATGCTTCCTCTGAAGATGCCTCTTCAATAGATACTTCCTCGTTAGATGCTTCCTCGGTCTTAGCCTCAGTTGCTACTTCGCTGGACTCTTCCTCTGTCTCTGCCTGTGCGGAAACGTCCTCACTGCTTGCCTCTTCAGAAGATGCCTCTTCGCTGGACGCTTCCTCGGTCTTTGCCTCGGTTGCTTCCTCGCTAGATGCTTCCTCAGTCTTTGCCTCAGTTGCTGCCTCTGTTTCCTTCTCAGTAGCCTTCTCAGTCTTTGCCTCAGTAGTAGCTACCTCTGTTTTTTTCTCAGTAGCTGCCTCTGTCTTCTTCTCAGTTGCTGCTGTAGTTTTCTTTGTGTCAGTCTTGCCACAAGCAGCAAGAGATGCTGCCATAGAACCTGCCATCAAAACGGCAAAAAGTTGTTTCCTTCTCATCGTCGACTCCTCCTTATTAGATGCTGCGTTTTTTGATAACGCTCCGATTCTTGTCCATTGTAACACGTTGCTTTTGTGCCGTCAACAGTCACCTTACGTGTTTTTCTCAAAATTTCTTCTTTTATTTTACATTTGAAAGCAAAAATATTAAACTTGTGTTTGTGCAGACAGATGCTGGCGAATGCGATTCTTAATCATATCCATTGCTACCAGATTCATACCACCCTCTAGCACAATAATATCTGCATTCTTCTTACTCGGCTCTACAAATTCCTCGTGCATTGGCTTTACCGTATTCATATACTGTGAAATCACAGACTCTAATGAACGCGCACGCTCAATTACATCACGCTGGATTCTTCTGATAATACGAATATCAGCATCTGTATCAACGAAAATCTTAATATCCATTTCCTTGCACAGCTCTTTGTTTTCAAAAATCAGGATTCCCTCAACAATAATCACATTTGTCGGGTAAATCACCTGAAAATTACGGCTTCTGTTGTGAACTGTGTAATCATAAATCGGACAGTTGATTGGCTCACCTTTTTTTAACTGACGCAGATGCTGCAGCATAAGATCGGTGTCAAATGCATTCGGATGATCATAATTTAAATGTGTTCTTTCCTCATACGTCATTTCATCGTGCGCCTTATAATAATCATCATGCTTAAGCACAGTAATCTGATCGCCAAAGTGATTTACAAGCTGTTTTGTAAGTGTCGACTTTCCGCTGCCTGTTCCTCCCGCAATTCCGATTACCAGGATATTGTTATTACTCATTTGCTTTATCCTTTCTTATTATGTCTCTTAGTGCCTCCACTGCTGTTGTAATTGCAAGCTCCGTGTCGTGAACAACTGGATTTTCCATGTTCAGTTTTGCGCGCTCCTGATTTGCCACAACCAAAAAGATAGATCCAACGCGCACACGAAGATAATTTCCAACAACAAATAATGCCGCTGACTCCATCTCTGATGCAAGGCATCCTAAGCGTTTCCATGCTTCCCACTTATTTAAAAGCTCATAGCTGACAGGCTTTGTCTCTGGCTCATGCTGTCCATAAAATGCATCCTTACACTGAACAACACCAACATGATACGGATATTTTCCCTTTTCTGCTGCCTGCACAAGCGCCTGAACCATATGAAAGTCAGCAACTGCCGGATATTCAATTGGTGCATATTCACGGCTTGTCCCTTCCATACGAATTGCACCTGTTGCAATCACTAAATCACCGCTTTTTACAGGAATCTGCATACCTCCGCATGTTCCGACACGAATAAATGTATCGGCACCAATCTTTACAAGCTCCTCCATTGCAATTGATGCAGAAGCACCGCCGATACCAGTTGACGTTACACTAACTTTCTCTCCTTCAAGATAGCCTGTGTATGTCACATATTCACGGCTGTCCGCCATCTTCACTGGATTGTCAAAATGAGCTGCAATCTTTTCACAACGCTTCGGATCTCCTGGAAGAAGCACATAGCGGCCTACATCACCTTTACCTAGCTGAATATGATACTGCAATTCTGGTTTTTCTGAATAATTTACCATACTTCTCTCCTTTCACCTTATATTTATTCTTATATTTTTGATTTTGTTGATAGTATATCATCTCAAACGTCTGAAAACAAGCACGATTCCTTATTACTTTTTGAGAAATAATGCGACTGTCTCAATTCCTCCAGTAGCCGGGAACATATCAACGGCTCTTGCTTTTACCATACGATAGCCCGCTGCTTCTAATACTTCTCTGTCACGCACAAGACTTGTGGGCTTGCAGGAAACATAAACAATTGTTGGTACATCAAATGCGATAATCTTAGGAAGCGCCTTTGGATGAATACCATCTCTTGGCGGATCAAGCACTATCAGATCTGGCTTCTCAGTCAAATCATCAACAACCTTTAACACATCACCTGCTATAAAGCTGCAGTTATCAAGTCCATTTAATTTGGCATTGACACGCGCTGCCTCTACTGCTTCCTCAACAATCTCCACGCCAGTCACATGTTTTGCCACAGGTGCTAAAATCTGGGCAATTGTGCCAGTTCCGCTGTAGAGATCAAAGATTACCTTCTGATTTGTTTCTCCAATATAATCTCTTACTGTCTGATATAAAAGCTCGGCACCTCTTGAATTTGTCTGAAAAAATGAAAACAATGTAACACAAAATGAAAGTCCCAGTAACTTTTCAGTAATCCAATCTTTGCCGTATAAAACTTCTGTATTATCGCTTTGCACTACATCTGCAAGTGAATCATTAGTAATATGTAAAACACCTGCAAGGCTGCCTTCTAATGGCAGCGCCTTTAATTTTTCTGTCAATTCTGCAAGCTGCATAGTAGACGCATCTGCCTGTGAAGAAGCAACTACGGCGACTAAAAGTTCTCCCGTTGCAGCGCTGGAGCGAAGCAGCAAATGACGAAGAACACCTTCATGGCGCATTCTATGATAAAATGGAATATTCAACTTTGAAAAATGGTCAAGCACTGCCATTGCAGCCATACGCATATCAGGTGTCATAATCTGACATGTTTCAATACCCGCAATATCATAAAAGCTGCCTCTTTGATGCATACCAAGTGCAAGAGGACCGCCCATATAAGAATCACCAAATGTCAGCTCTACCTTATTGCGATATCCGCTTACAACAGGACTAGACACTATTCCTTCAAATGTATAATCGGTGCCGCCATTATCAAGCATTTTCTTAATCTGTGCTTCTTTAATTGCCAGCTGCTTTTCGTATGGAAGCGTCTGATACAGACATCCACCGCATTTTCCTGCCCACTCACAAAGACAGGCAGTCTCATCAGCTGACTTTTCTAATATCTCAAGCAAAATGCCTTCTATTTTTTCTTTTCTCTTTTTCTTTACACGAAAACGTAATTTTTGACCTGGGATGCCATATTTTACCTGTGCAGTTTCCCCTTCATCTGTCACGACAATCGCTTTGTCTGGAAAAAGGACCTCCTGCACGCGGCCCTCATAAATCTCGCCTTTTTTCATACACATCTCCTTTTCTTGAATTAAAATCCCCGCCGTTTTGCGGCGGGGGGGGTGTTTTTTTTTACTTACCTATTGATGTCAGATCAGTCTTCATCCTCATCATCAGACTCTTCATCCTCAGATTTTTCCTCAGCCTCATCAGATTCCTCTTCTTTAGCCTCGTCTTCTTTCTCCTCTTCTTCGTCATCATCATCGAAGAAATCGTCGTCAAAGTCATCATCAAAATCATCATCCAGATCATCTAAATAATCCGGCTTCAGATAACGGTACAGTGCATATGCTGCACCTGCAATTGCTGCAATTACAGCGATTGCTGCAATCACATAACAAAATTTGCACTTTTTCTCATTCTCTTCCTTAGACTTGAGAACCTCATGAACCTTTACTGCCTGCAGCAGATCATCAAACTTTGCCATAAAACCCATCCTTTCTTTTTTCTAAAGATCAATCTTAGAATAGTATACCATATGATCTGTAAAATTACTAGCTTTATCTTTGTCGTTTTAGATAAATTTTATTAAATCTTTTTAAGTTTTGCAAATCCTGCAAACAATTTTTTTACGCCTGCTGTATCAAACTCAACTGTTACCTGATAATCTTTTTTCATATCTTCGACTGCAAGCACTGTTCCCTTTCCAAATTTGATATGGGAAACTCTATCGCCTTCTTTGTAGTCAAGACTATCTGGCTTTGGACTTGAGAATGCTTTTGCATACTTTAAATCAAAGACATTATCATAATTTGTCTTTTTTGCCGTTTGACTTCCCTGTGATGCACTAAATGAGCTGCCTGATGACATAGAAGATGAACCGCCAAACAAACTGCCTGACAGTGAGTTTGCAGTCATAGATGGTCCTTTCTTAAAAAGACCTCCGAATGTCTCTTCCTTCCAGTCAAGCTTTTCCTGCGGCAGTTCTTTAACAAAACGCGAAATTGCACTGTATTGAATATTTCCATGAACCATACGCTGCTTTGCTGCTGTCAACGTCAGCTGCTGCATTGCTCTTGTAATACCCACATAGCAAAGTCTTCGTTCTTCCTCGATATCTCCCGGATCACCGCTGTTCATTGACATGTAGCTTGGGAAAAGTCCTTCTTCCATACCTGTCATATAGACAACTGGAAACTCGAGTCCCTTTGCACTATGCAGTGTCATTAATGTTAAACTGTCTGCCTCACTGTCCATGTTGTCAATATCTGCCACAAGCGCTACCTCCTCCAAAAAGTCAGTAAGCGCTGCTTCATCATGATTTGCATAATAGTCAGCTGCTTTATTCTGAAATTCATCAAGATTTTCCTGCTTTGCCTGTGCCTTATCTTCCTCAAGCTTTTCTAACTCTTCTAAGTAGCCAGTCTGCTCTAAGATGCTTTCAATCAACTCTGCTGCATCTAGCTCCTTTGCAAGCGCACGAAATACCATGATCTGATTGACAAAGCCTTTTATCTTATCAGCTGCCTTTCCAATTCCTGGAATCTGTTCTGCCTGCTCCATTGCCTGAAATAGCCGCATTCCATGCTCAGAAGCATAGACAGCCAGCTTATTTAACGTCACTTGCCCAATTCCACGCTTTGGCACATTGACAATTCTTGTAACAGACAGATCATCACGTCCGCTGTCAATTGTCTTTAAATAGGCTAAAATATCCTTGATTTCCTGTCTTTGGTAGAAATTCACACCACCAACAAGACGATACGGTACACTCTTTTTAATACATTTCTCTTCAAATGCGCGTGACTGTGCATTTGTACGGTAAAGAATTGCACAGTCCTGATACTGATACTTTCCCATATGAACTGATGTCTGTATCTTGTCAATTACATCTTCTGCCTCACCATAAGCAGTCTCGTAGTGGATAAAGGAAACCTCTTTTCCTTCTCCATTTTCACTCCAAAGATGTTTTTCCTTTCGATGTGCATTATTTGCAATTACTGAGTTTGCAGCTTCGAGAATATTATTTGTGGAACGATAATTTTGCTCAAGCTTGACAACCTTTGCACCTGGAAAAGTCTCCTCA
>ERZ779842.1256-NODE-1256-length-21924-cov-3.130596_pt1 | contig 21924 bp, 26 predicted proteins | sample MGYA00511095_ERZ779842 | MGnify/ENA primary metagenome ERZ779842 (study PRJEB29588, sample SAMEA2154036) | human gut metagenome | biome: human gut; feature: human-associated habitat; material: faeces | place: Denmark | collected 2008/2010 ... | reverse complement strand
GGCTAAATCCGCGCTAAATGTACAGATCAGACCGCATTATTATACGGTATTTCGCGTGTTTCCGCAATAGATTCTTTCCCGAAATCAATTTTTCAAACCTTTATCATCGAACTTTTTATCAAATTTTCCGAATATTCGTCAAATCCAGTAACCTCAAAAATCAGGGTTTCTTTCAGAACGATCTCATCATTTTCCGGTTTTACCGGCATGGTATTCAGGAAAATCTCTGCCATTTCCTGTGCTTCAGATTCTCAAACCAGCTCACTTTTGCCTGTCTGTTCATGGCTACTTTCGAATCCGTCGCCCGCATTGAGTCAGAGGCTGTAGAAATGACCGCTACGCCATAACCGGATTTCCTGCCGCATCATAAAAAATGGATGCAAAACGGCCGCCGATCAATCCGGCCGGCTGGATCTGAGAACCGATGCCGGTGTCCTCAAGGCTCAGTGTCATGGCAAAGGTCAGCATACTGTAAACAGTTGCCTGTTCATCATCTTTCTTCAATGCAGTTTCATTATCGAGCCCGATATCTGACGGCTGGAATGAATGCATGGCACACATCAAAAGCAGATAGAATTTCATGGTTTTGATGTCATTTTTTGCTGTATTTCGAATGTAAAGCGGATAATTTGCCACATTATCACCCGGATAATACGCCTCCGTCGCAAAAAACTGGGTACCAAAGGGCTCGTATCTTCCGACTCCCTAAATGCCATTTCCTGCTATCAGTGCGCCCATAAAAGGTAATTTATTTGTATAACAGTCAACAGACAAAAGACCATAAAATAACAGAAGTCTCTCGCTCCCTGTTCGGGTGTCATTCGTGAGACTTCTGCTTTTTTTATCTGTTATTTCTGATCGTCTGAAATTTTCTTCAACAACAAATTTACCATTAAAATCTTTAGGAAGGTTCAAAATTTTCTCATTACAGATTGTATTAATGTGTTCTGCATAAGGATATGTTTTCCCTTCTCTCTGCATATTATCAAACTGCTCTTTGTTATTAAAGTGTCCTGTCATCATATTAATAAAATTATCGAGCTTCATCATGCTTTTTACCTCCAAATCCCGATTTCACAGCCCTATAAGCCAGTAGTTGTCACTTAAGTGTACAGACTTTTGTGAATACAAAGCAAATGGATGCAGTACTGCAAATTCAGCGCGATATTGTCCGTTCCTATGAAGATGATATGGTAAAATACGCAGAAAAGAAAGACAAATCAAAGATCAAAGAATGCTTTCAGTCCATTCCAAAACAGCTCAGTAAGAAAAACAAGAAATTTCAATATTCCGTTATAAAAAAAGGATCCACTTCATCAAAATATGCTGGGAGTCTGCAATGGATCGAAGATGCAGGAGTCATTGTTCGCGCTTACAATCTGTCCATTACGGAACTGCCTTTGGATGGAAATGCTGAAGAAGATGTATTTAAGGTGTACATGCGTGATTGTGGTTTATTTGTCAGCATGTTGGAAGACGGCACACAGTTTGATATTTTGAGGAGAAACCTCCATGGCTACAAAGGGGCAATTTTTGAGAACCTGATTGCGGACATTTTGGGGAAAATGGGACGTAAGTTATATTATTTTCATAAGGACAGTGGACTGGAAGTGGATTTCGTGATTCGATAGCAGGGTGAATGTACCCTGGTCGAAGTCAAGGCGGCAACCGGTAATACCAAAAGCACAAAAACAATTTTACGCCATCCAGAAAAGTATCACGCCTACTATGCAATTAAGCTTGGGGACTACAACGTCGGGCGTACCGAACAGATCCTTACATTGCCATTGTATATGGCATTCCTGCTGACAGAACTATGAGTCTTTCTGTAATAGAAAGAATTATGTCTATCACGCAATTCAGAATATAAAACGACCACCGGATGAATATTCCGACGGCCGATGGTTGTTTGTAATATACAGTTATGATCAATCAAAATCACTGCTGAAACTATAATTTTTCCATGTATCCATTTCACTTAACCGGCTTTCATACTCGGTTTTTAATGTGGCCACAGAATCACTTCCAAGAGGCAGGCGTTTGGGGATGGACTCCAGTCCTACAATCTGAGCAATGGTTTTTCCTGCACGTACCGGATCTCCAGGCTGCTTTTGCTGGTCATTTACATTTTCCAGATACATGCTGCTCACGGTGTTCTCGTAATCTGCAATATGTGATTTTCCCGCTTTGGAAGCGAAGGAATATTAGCCGGATCCGAAACCTTCAGTTTTTCATCCTGCAGGTCTGCTCCGGCCACAAAGCTTCTTCCGGCAGTTCCAGGTTTTGCAGCCCGATTGCTGTGTTGATTTAAGAATCGGCAACATGAGCCTGATTTCCATGCTGGAAAACGATGATATTGACTTTGCAATCGTCGACGAATATATTCGCAGTGATTTTGAATGGGAATTTCTGCAGGACGATTATCTTTGCATCTATCTTCCAAGGGATTATCCGCAGGCTTCCCAGAAAACCGTAACCTTAAAGGATCTGGAAAATCTTCCCTGTGTATTTCCCTCTTACGAGTCGAGAGATCTGCTGACCGCTTTTCTTGGGAACAAATCTCTCCATTTTAATACGGCTTTTACTGTAGACACCTTAAGCGGTTCCGACATTCTTCAATTTGTCAGCAATGGACTTGGAGTCACGTTTTTATCCCATCTCTGTGCGATTGAATGTCCGCCAAACATCAAAATCATTCCGATCGAGCCGGCTATTATCCGTCCGCTTGGAGTTATCCGCAAGAAAAACAAAACGCTGCCTCCGCCCGCCCACAACTTCCTAAAACTGCTGCGGACCTATTTGGGAGCAGAATAAAAAATGCAAGGCTCTCCTGCTTATGGGATTGCCTTGCATTTTTTCACTTATCATTTATTTCTGAACAGAAACTCCATTCTGCTGTAACCAGTTTCCAATCTCGCTTCTGCTGCTGGAGTTTGCAGTCAGTCCGCTGCCGACTTCTGCTCCGCGGCTGGCTCCCAATCTGCGGATGTCTGGCATGCTTTCTTCTACTGTACTTCCGGCGCTGGTGCAGAACGGGATGATTTTCTTTCCAGTCAGGTCATAGGACTCCAGGAAGGTGTCAATGACCATCGGCGCGGTATGCCACCAGATTGGATAGCCTACCAGGATCACATCATAGTCATCCATATTGCTGACACTGGAGGCAAGTTCTGGTCTGGCATTCTGATCCAGTTCCTGTCTGGCCCGGTTTACCGTACTCTGGTAACTGTCCGGATACGGAGAGGTTACTGTGATTTCAAACATATCTGCTCCGGTGACATCCTGAATCCGTCTGGCTGCATTCCGTGTCGTGCCGGTATGAGAGAAATACGCGATCAGAATTCTGTTGCCAGCTGTATCGGTCTGGTTACTCTGGGTATCCTGTGCGTTCTGGTCAGCCTGTGCTCTGCTTCCTGCATACCCTGCTTCTACATTTCTGGTCTGGACCTTTCCATCCACAACCCATGCACCATCGGAATTTACGCGGTAGCCATCCGGCGTTTCCGTTCCTGCGTACATCCAGCCTGCCTGGTCAAAAGCATAACATTCTGCAACACCATCTCCGTTTCCATCCAGCCACTGCCATTCTACCGTTTCCTCGGGATTTCCATAATACTGTCCGTTCCCAAGATCATACCACCATCTGGAACTGTTGCTTCCCTGTCCCGTGGTCCAGCCTGCCGCGAAAGCAGTCATGCCCATCAGGACGGATAATACAAAAACTGATACCATGATTTTCCACAGTCGTCTCATCATCGAAGTGCCTCCTTCTTTACATGGTCACCCAGTGTTCCATTGCTTCTGTTTCATTTTGAATCTCTGCCCCGCGCATGGAAAGTCCGTCCGCAATCACGGATGCTGGACATACCCGCTTTAGATCTTCCAGACTATGCCCGAATCCGCCATCCTCATGGGTGCAGAATGGCCAGATCTCCTTTCCTGAAAGATCGGACTGCTCCAGAAAGGAAAATACCGGTGCTGGCATGGTTCCCCAGTAGTTGGGATAGCCCAGATAGATTCTGGAATATGTCTCCAGGTGCTCTGGCACCGCTTTTAAGTCCGGTCGTTTCTTCCGCAGCAGATCCTGTCTGGCCAGATCAATGCAATGGCAGTATTCTTCTGGATAGTCCTGTTTTGGAACGATCCGGAACAGATCTGCTCCCGTGATTTTTTGCAGGATCAGGGCTGCCATTTCCGTATTGCCGATCTTTAAGTTTTTCAAGGTCCCGTTGACCAGATTCTCTCCGCTCCGGGAGTAATATACAATGATTGCTTTCATACGCTGCCCCTGTTACTTCTGCTACTTTACATTTTCCTGAATCCAGTTCTCTACATGATCTGCAATGACATCATTGTTGAGATCCTGGAACATAAAATGGTCATTTCCGGTGATTCCTTCCTTTGGAAGATCTACTACCGCGCAGTTTCCTCCCTGGTCATTGTATGCGTCCTCAAAATCATAACAGGTCTGGCGCATTCCCTGCCAGCTGGCTGTTGCCTGAATTTCCGGATCTCCATTGTCAATGTAATCACCGAAATAAATGCTGATTGGGAAATTCTGTTCTGCGATTGCCTTGTATTCTTCTGTATCTGCACCTGGTGCTCCGCCCGGCTCGATCGCGATAATCGAAGCAATATGCGTTGTATACTGCGGAACCAGCCAGCCTGCACGGCCGCCCTGGGAATGGGTAACCAGGATGGAATTTTTTCCGGTCATCTCATAAACTTTATCGATGGTTGCGGCAACGGCCTGTGCTACCATATCGCCGTCAAAGTCAGCGCCCATATCGGAGGTCATGCCGGTATCCGGAGTCATCTGGCGGAAGAACTGGTCTACGGATTCGTCATCATTTGGGAACTGAGAACCTTCGTTGGCAACGGATTTTCCATCTTCCCAGCGTCCGATACGGAACTGGGTGTACCAGCGCTGATCCAGGGTCTTGGTGCTGATGTCTCCGCTTACAGAGGTAGAACCTGCCTCGCCGCGGCGCGGCTCATCGATTAAGAATACACTGTGGCCCTTTCTCAGAAACATATCGGACCATCCCTCACGACCGTCCGGTGTCGTCATCCAGCCCATGCGGGACTGACCGTAACCATGAAGAAATACCATCGGAAGTCCGGTCTCATCCTCCGGGATCTGATAAAGCACATTGGCGTGGTCCACATGGGCTGTCTGCCCTACTCCGGTTTCTTCCCACTGGTTTTCCGGATCGAAGGTTCCATCGGAATTAACGGTTGTACCGCCTGCTGTAAAGATACCCTGCGCTTTAATGACCAAAGCGCCAACTGCTTCCTCTTTTGCGGTCTCATCTGCTTCTGCATTCTCCTGGGCAGCTGTCTCTTCTGCACTGCTTTCCGTCTGTGCTGCCTGGGTAGTTGCCTGCGCTGCGCTTCCCGCACTGCTTCCGCATCCGGTAGCAAACATTGCACCGGCAAGGGCAATTGCCGCCAAGTTCATCCATTTTTTCTTTCTCATAAAATCCTCCTTAAGTTCGCTTATGCTTTATGTTTCTGATTTCATTTTACCGTTCCGATGCTTGAATTGGAACGCAAAAAAAGCTATAATAGTGCCAACCAAAAGGTGTGAACGTGCTGTGGCTGTTTTGCAAGGCTGCCGCAGTACAGATCAAAGAGAGAGGAATATCATTATGTACAATCATCACTTAGATACCTTTATCCAGGTTGCCGACAGTGGAAGCTTTTTGAAGGCAGCCGATAAACTCTATATATCCGCCAATGCCGTGACCAAGCAGATCAATCTTCTGGAAAGCCATCTGGATGTAAAGCTCTTCCACCGCAGCACCCAGGGACTTACTCTCACCGAAGCAGGAGAACTTATCTACACGGAAGCCAAAAAGATGATCCGCCATTCCAATACCGTTCTGCAGAAAGCCCATGAAATGGAAAACCACCAGGATCATGCGATACGCATTGGCGTTTCTCTCATGAACCCGGCGGATATTCTGCTGAAACAGTGGCAGCACGCCGCGAAGCTTCATCCGAACTTCCATCTGGAAATTATTCCTTTTGAAGATACAGTTCCGGCCTTTCTGGAGGTACTGGACAATCTCGGAACAAAGATTGATATGCTGTCCTGTCCTTATGAGACCAGTTACTGGGGAGACCGCTATAACTCGTTCTATCTTTGTGATCTGCCGCTGTGCGTCACCTGTTCCAAGATGAATCCGCTGGCTGACAAAGAAATCCTGTCACTGGAAGACCTGCACGGAAAAACACTGCTGCTTTGCCGTCGGGAAGTCAGCAATTATACTACTCCCGTCTGGAATGAAATTGAGTCACACCATCCCCAGATTCACTTAAAAGGAATCGATTATTCTGATATCAACCAGTTCAATCAGCTTGTATCCTCCGATGAATTTCTGTTGTCTGCGGAATGCTGGAAGGGAGTGCATCCGCTGCTAACCACGCTGCCGGTGGACTGGGACTACACAATGCCCTATGGACTGATCTATTCCAAGAATCCGTCCAAAGAACTGCTGCAGTTTCTGATGACAGTTGGACAGATGGATGAGTAATGTCATTCCTGTTTTTCAAAAGCTTCCATTGTCATGGCCAGTTCTCCCTCTTCATTTACTGAGATTTCCAGACGTCCAACAGAACGTCTGGATACAGACCACCAGATTGCGGCAATCAGTCCCAGAATACATACAATCACACCGGCTGCAAGCATGACAGAACCTTTTTCCGGCTTCTTCTTTGTTTTCACATTTGCTTTTCCGGCAAATTTTTTACCCATTTGTTACCTCTCTATGCATCATTTTTATCTCACAAAATTCGTAAAAATGGCTGGTTCTCGCTCTGGCAGCGCTACACCGGCCTTTTTTGCTGCTTCCTGGCATTTCAACAGGTATGCCATATTTCTGCCAAGAACCCGCATGGTATAGAGGCCTTCCAGATCTTCCTCTACCTGCTCCGGCACCGCACCGTGCACCATATTCCAGTAACGGGATGATGCAACCGGCATCTCCTGAATGGTAAAGTATTTATTCATCTGGTCAAAAGCTGCGGTAGTACCCGCACGTCTCGCAGAAATAACAGCTGCAGCAGGTTTTAAGTAAAATGCTTTGTTCTGGTTTCCACCCAGTTCGGAATAAAACAGACGGTCCATGAATGCCGTCATATTGCCGCTGGCTGCGCCGTAGTGAACCGGTGTGCCGAACACGAAGCCGTCTGCTTCGTAAGCTTTTTCGCGGCAGGTATTGACAACATCGTCAAATACACATTTTCCGGTCTGGATACATCGTTTGCATGCGATGCAGCCGCCAATTGGTTTGTTGCCGATCCAGAACATTTCTGTCTCGATTCCTTCTTTCTGGAGCGTTGCCGCAACCTCCTCCAAAGCTCTGTTGGTGCAGCCGCTCTTGTGCGGACTGCCGTTTACCAGTAATACTTTCATTTCGTCTTTACTCCTCATTCTGACTTTATCGTATTTCACGCATAGAATTGCGCATCATATCCGTGACTTCTTCCGTCGATAACATGGTATCAATGGAAATTCCGGCAATGGCCTTTTCATCGACTTCTCCATCAAAGTACATATCAATACCAAGTTCAGAAAATAATGTTGTGATCTTTTCTGTAGATTCCGCAATATCTCCTTCATATCCAAAGGCATCCTGGATAAAGGCCTGAATATCTGCTTCATGATAAACAGACATGGCCTTTAAAAATCTTGGAAATATGGTAGTAAGACTTTTCCGGTAAGGAACGCCCCATAATACTTCCGGGATAAACTCTGCCTCATAAATATCATAACTGTAATTTTCTTCTTTTCCAATGCCAAGCCGTCCGGACGTAGAAATCGATGCTCCATATAAAACAACACCACGGGCATCCAGGTCTTCTGGATTTTCCTTCAGCTATTTTGCTGCCTTCAGGACATTTCGGATAATCGAAATTCCACAGTCGTAGGACACCGGATTTTTATCTCCAAGAGTGGACGCAGACAGCTGAACCAGCGTAACCAGCGCTGTATAAGCGGTCATTTCCCGGCTAAGAGACAGGGAATATTTCGGAGCCAGAATCGCATAATCTGCCGCAATTCCATATGCAGTGCCAAAATCATTTGTTCCGGCATCAGCTGCAACTGCTCCAAGGCCATACTCAGAACCACTGGACGGATACGTTGGCATCAGCACAAGGGGAAGTTTCTTTAATCCATATGGATTTTTTCTGCCTTTTACATATTCCCAGAAATCTTCATGACAGCTTCCCAAAGCAATCAGTTTTGCGCAGTCCATAATGCTTGCCCCGCCAGCGCCAATGACCAGATCAATTTGGTGTTTTTGGACCATCTGGATGCCTCTTTGAATATCAACACGTTCTCTGGAAGAATTTCCTGCCTCATATAAGCTGACTCCGCTCTGTTTCACCGCATTGCAGATATCCTCATAGCAGCCATTCTTTTTTACAGAACCGCCTCCATATACAAACAGAACCTTCTTTCCTTTCACAAGCCTGGTTAGATCCGACACTGGATCATTGCGGAACAAAAGCTTTGTATCATTTCTTAACTGAAAATCTTTCATGGATCTGTATTCCCCTATATTCCTTTATTTTGCTAATCCAAGTCCTGCAACCCAGGCTGCGACTTCCTTGTCAGACGCACCGGAAGCAAAACGCTGTCCTTCCTGCCAGTCTCCGGTTCCTGCAAGGTCAGCCAGCAGTTTTCCGCTCTGTCCGATTCCGGAACTTGCGGCAGTACAGAACGGGATAACGGTCTTCCCAGTAAAATCATTGGCTTTTACAAAACCATCGGTCGGCCATGCCGCAATGCCCCACCAGATCGGGTATCCGATCAGCACGGTATCGTAGGAATCCCAGTTTTCTACTTCTGTGGAAACCAGTTCCACATTCCGCAGGCTCTCATCATCGTATTCCCTGGATACACGGCTATTGTCATTGGTCCAGTTTAAATCGTCACTGGTGTATGGTTCCACCGGCACAATTTCAAACAGATCTGCTCCTGCTGCTTCGGCCGCTGCCTTTGCGACACGCTCTGTATTTCCACTGGCAGAGTAATAAACAACCAGTGTCTTTCCGGTTTCAGAGTTTGTTTTATCTGCTGTGTTTTCAGCACTTTCTTCCGTGTTACTCTCTGCCTGTTCCGAAGATTCTGCTGCCGTGGTATCTGCAGCACTGCTCTGAGCTTCCGTCTGGGCCGCAGAAGAAGCTGTGCTGCTCTCTGCTGTTTTGGAAGCGCCGCATCCGGCCAGAAGGCTGACGGAAGAAACACCTGCCAGTATCATGGCAATTACATTTTTTGCTTTCATTATTTTAGTTCTCCTTTTTCTTGGTTTTCTGCAAGATTCCGCCCACATAATAGGCAAGATATAGAAACAGTCCCATCATCGCCAGTTCATCTCTCAGCACACTGAGAAGTGTCGTATCAAAATCGTACATGACGAAATGAGTCTGCAAAAACAAATACGATGGAATCCGGTTATGTATAAAACTGTATGCCCCGTAAAGTGCGATTCCCGCTGCCAGAACACGCAGGCACCTCCCAGGTATCGCCGGACATGGTTTCTTCATCCTGCTTTTCATGATTCCCATGATCATGCGCCAGTGCAGTCCAATATGCATGCTCATCAGCACAAATCCCCAGTATGCACAAAACAAATGGGCCATGGAAGCACTCTCATAAAGGTCCTGGCTGGTCCATCCAGAAAAAAGATACTGGGAAATTAAGATTCCGCTGACCATAGAGCCAAACATACAGAAAAAAATCAAAATGACAATCACAGTCTGAAAAACCCGGTAAGGGGAGTATTTTCCCCTGCCGAGTCCTTTCAGCCATGAAAAGTTGAGAATATGATGAAAAACGAATAAGAGGAGCATGACCATTCCCAGCCATTCATGGGCTTTTTCTCCTATAAAGGAGTATGTCATAAGTCCGAGCAGAACTGCTGTCATAAGAATATCCACCGTCAATTTTACCTTCGTTCTGCCCGGAACCTGCGACCTAGTAAACATAATCCGGTGCCAGGATTTTTAACAGCTTCTGGTCATGGTTATGAACCAGTTTCGACTGTGTATCCAGAATCATCGTAGCGCCGCCTTCTCTGGTGTAGGGCTCCCACTCCGGCATTCCGTCAGCTTCCGGTACGCCGTTCCTTGCGAAGTTGATCCACGCCTGGCTGATCTGAGCAGCAAGAGCTTTCTGCTCTTCATTGTCCTCCGGATGGTCAAATACATATGGGATTTCCGCACCGTGGAAGGAATTTCCGTAAGTAAACACATATCCATAAACCGGTGCACCGCCCTGGTCTGCTTTGTGTGCCATAATCTTTAAGATTGGCAGACGGATCAGAGTCGTATCTACATGTTCCGCAGTCAGATCGGTTTTATCCGGGTACGCTTCTTTTAATGCTTCTGTCAGTTCGTCGGTTGGTGTAACCGGATCAGACTCAAAATAACCAGTCCACTCATTTAAATTGCTGCCAATCAGCAACGGAATGTCTTTTCCTGCCTCAGCAAAGGAATCATCTGTTACCGGATCGGTTGGAAGAAAATCTCCATCTACAACCGGTTCCCAGTCTACCGCATAGGAATCTCCGGTCCAGGTCGGAATCTGTAACTGCTCGCCGGTCTGAACAAGGGCATCGGATGCAGCAGCTTCCAGATCCTCCACGGAAACGTTCTGGATTTCTTCCAGATTTTCCGGAGTGATATTTAAGTTTTTCAGGATATTTTCCGCAAGAACCGTGCTGGACTCCTGGGTATTAAACTTAACACCCATGGTTTCCGTGGCACCACTCTGGACAATGCCTTTTTCAAACAGTCCCTTCGCGTACGGAGATGTCATCATAGCCAGGACTTTCGCTCCGCCGCCGGACTGACCAAACAGAGTCACATTCTCCGGATCTCCGCCAAAAGCTTCAATGTTATCCTGAATCCATTTCAGGGAATCGACAATATCCATCAGACCGACATTTGCGGAATATTTGTATTTTTCATCGTATGCAGAGAGATCCAGATAGCCGAATACATTCAATCTGTGGTCTACAGAGACAACAACCACATCTCCGCTGCTGCTGATCGCTTCTCCATCATAACCGTCTTCGTTGGCGGAACCGGTGGAAAATCCGCCGCCATGCAGCCATACCATAATCGGGCGTTTCTTTCCGTCATTCACACCCGGAGTCCGATATTTAAGTTCTGGCTGTTATTGTCTGTGCCATCCTGGGAAGCTTCTCCATCCACGCCGGAGATCTGTGCCTGCGGAGACATCGGGCCATAGATATCTGCCATGCGGATGCCCTCCCAGGGAGTTACCTCCTCTGCCGGTATAAACCGCTCTTTTGCTTCTGCATACGGAACACCGAGATAACGGTAAATTCCGTTCTCCTTTGCTCCCTGCACCAGACCGGCGGTTGTCTTAACAACACCGTCGGCCTGTTCTTCTTCGGCCGCTGTCTGTGCTTCCGTCTCCGCCGTTGCAGTTGTTTCTGCCTGGGTCGCTTTCGTTCCTGCGGCATTTCCGCAGCCTGCAAGCATTACGGCACTTAAAGCCAGTGCCGCATACCGCTTTCCTGATTCCAGTTTCATTCTCATTGTCTTATCCGTCCTTTCATGATTCTGTACTGTCTAAAGGATTCTGCTTTGGATGTTCCCCAAACAGCCAGCCCATCACATCCTGATCTCTGGAGAACAGCGCCCCGCCTCCGCCATGCTGATTGCTGACACCGCCTGCCTTAAAATAGGATGCAGGCTTTACATCCAGCCGCACCAGTTCTGAGATTTCAGACTCAGAAAGATGTTTTTCTTCATAGCGTTCCCGGATTTCCCGGTAAGCCTGACGAAACGGTTCTGCCCCATAGTATTCATCCGAATCTCCGATTACAAAATAGACCGGAACCTCTGCATTTGTTATGGTATCATATCCGCCATCCCACTTTGAGCTGCACATAAGCGCTGCCATCAGCAGCCGCCTCATCTGCACTCCGTCAGAATCTCAAAAATCTCGTTTACAGTCAGCTTTTTGCAGCAGCCCGGTGTGGTGACGGTACTTTCTGCAACTGCGTGCAGCATGTTTTCATCTGCTTCAATTCCCAGTTCTTTAAAATTGGTCGGAAGGCCGATCTCCCGGATAAAATCTGCCAGTGCCTGAATGCCTGCCAGCGCTGTCTCCTCCTGGATCTTTCCTTCTGCGGATACGCCCCAGACTGCTTCTGCAAAATGAGCAAAACGGCCGACGGCATCTTTATAAATATGGCGGTATAATACCGGATGAATGACGGCCAGGCCGCATCCGTGATTGCAGTCTGTGTAAGCGCCAAGCTGGTGTTCGATCATATGGGCCTGGAAATCTGTCACTTTTCCAAGCTTCAGGATTCCATTCTCTGCCATAGCAGAATCCCACATCAGCTCACGTCTTGCGTTCTCGTCCAGAAAATCTTTCGCTACCACGCGAAGATTGCGGATCGTATTGCGCATAATTGCTTCGTTAATTTCGTCGGAAACATTGGCTGTGCGCGGACTTCCAAAATAGGTTTCCATGCAGTGGCTTAAGGTATCAAAGGCACCGGAAACCACCTGCTTTGCCGGAAGGGATTTCATATAGTCATAATCCAGTGCTGCAAAACTTGCAAACGCGCCCCAGACACCTGTCTTTATTTTCTTTTCTTCATGAGTGATTACGGCACCATTGTTCATTTCAGCACCGGTTCCGGTTGCGGTCACAATCGCGCCCATAGGAACAAATTCCGTTGGGAATACATGATCCGTAAACTCCATCTCCCAGATATCTTTCTCTGTCTTTGCCTGTGCGGAAATGATCTTGCAGCAGTCAATGACAGAACCTCCGCCTACGGCCAGAATGAAATCCACTTGTTTTTCTTTTGCCAGTGCCGCGCCTTCCTGCACTTTCGCGTAGGTTGGATTCGGCATGATGCCCGAAAAATCCACAATTTCTTTTCCTGCCTCTTTCAGCATGGAAACGACTGCATCATAAACACCGCTCTTTTTTACGGATCCGCCGCCATAGGCAACCATCACGGTCTTTCCATATTTGCCAAGTTCCTGAGAGACGGCTTTCTTTGCCGCATCCGTGCCAAAATAAACCTTTACCGGATAAGAATAAGTAAAATCGTTCATAGTGAAATCTCCTTTCATTCTGCTGGTTTTTCCGTAGGCAAAGCTGCGTATTCTTCGTCTGAAATCCGGTCAAACCATTCCAGCCCCGTTAATTCCGGGTTTGTATTTACTGCAATGTGGGCGAATTTTGTGTTTGCGCTTCCTCCGTGCCAGTGCTTCACGCCCGGCGGGCAGAATGCTACATCTCCCGGATACAGAACCTGAACCGGTTCGCCTTCAATCTGATGGTACCCGATTCCGTCTGTGGCAATCAGGATCTGACCGCCTTCATGGGTATGCCAGTTGTTGATGACGCCCGGATCAAATACAACATAATGAAGATCCGGCGCTCCGGCTGCATTATCTGCGCCGATCAGGGAAGATACGTAAGCCGGGCCGCTGAAGGTATCTGCCGTCATGGCCTCCGGCGCGCGTTCAAACATAAATTCATTATCCGGAGTCGTGGTGCGTCCGGTATATTCTTCGGTTTCCAGATTCTTGTATTCTTCCTCGGTAACCGATGTTTCTTCCGGTGCGTCTGCCTCCGGGGTATAATTGGAATCAAAAATGACAATCTGGGAAAACCAGCTGTCCGATGCCGCTCCATGCCAGTGCCGCACACCAGGTTCAATGTTTACCACATCCCCTTTTCTTAAAATCTGTGCAGGCTTTCCTTCTTCCTGGTAGTAACCGATACCGCCTGTTACCAGAAGTACCATGCCGCCATGGCTGTGCCAGCTGCTGCGGGCTCCCGGCTCAAAGGTAATATGATTGGTGGCCGGAAAATGATAGGTGTCATCATTCTGGATCATAGATTCAATGTAGGCAGTTCCGGTGAAGGATGGAGAATCAATCTTCTGACCAAGCTTGAACGGAAGCGCATCACTGGAAAGAATGGCGCCACCCTGAACGGATGTTGTTTCTTCCGAAGATGTTTCCTCTGTACCTGGTTCTTTTGCATCTGCGGTTTCTTCACTGGTTTCTGCTGCTTCTGCCTGTGTGGCTGCCGCGGATGTCTGCGCTGTTTTGCTTCCTCCCGCACAACCTGCCACACTCATGGAAAGCATCAGTGCCGCTGCCGCCGCGCCATATCGAAATCGTTTCTTCACTGTCATTCCTCCATTTCGTTTTTCATCGTGATTGGATGTACTCTCTTGAGCTGATTTCATTTTACAACTGCGTTTCCCTGGATGGAACGACAAATAAGCTATGATAGTTCTAACCAAAAGGTGTGAGCTGTGTCCACATGTGATGCAACAGGAATCTACTTTACTGCCATGCGTGACCCGCCAAACACATCCGATATTTCCATGTGGTTCAGTGCCTCATCCATTGCACGGATTTCTTCCTGTGACAGGGTTACATCCGCCGCCCCTGCATTTTCTCTTAAGCGTTCCTCTTTTCTGGTTCCCGGAATCGGGACAATATAGGAATGCTTCTCCATCATCCAGGCAAGGGAAATCTGGGCCGGAGTTGCCTGCTTTTCCTCTGCAATCCGATGCAGAAGTGTTAACAGAGCCTGGTTCTTGTCCACGCCTTCTGCCGTAAACTGGGGCATCACACTACGGTAATCTGTTCCAGCTTCAAATACGGTATTTTTATCATATTTTGCAGATAAGAAACCATTAGCCAGCGGAGAAAATGCCACAAATCCGATCTGCAGTTCTTCCAATACAGGGAAAAGAGCTTCATACCATCTTGCCATCATGGAATAGCGGTTCTGGATTGCCGTTACTGGGCAGACTTTATGAGCACGCCGGATGGTTTCCTCTCCTGACTCAGAAAGCCCCCAATACCGGATCTTGCCTTCCGCGATCAGCTCTTTCATCACACCTGCCACTTCTTCTACTGGAACATCTGGGTCCGTCCTGTGCTGGTAATAAAGATCAATATGATCGGTTCCCAGACGCATCAAGGACTGCTCCACCGACGTGCGGATGACTTCCGGCCGTGAATCCGGAACAAGCAGCTTATTCACTTCTGGAGCTGTCTGATCAAAATGGATGCCAAACTTTGTTGCCAGAATCACATGATTGCGATAAGGCTTCAATGCCTGCCCCACCAGTTCTTCATTATCATGGGGATGCTGCGCAGTTCCATAAACCTCCGCCGTATCGAAAAACGTGTAGCCCATATCTACTGCCTTTGCCAGAAGTTCCGTCATCTCTTTTCGGTCTGCCGGTGCTCCATAAGCATGGCTCATTCCCATACAGCCAAGACCGACTGCGGAAACTCCCAGACCTGTTCCAAGTATTCTTTTTTTCATTCGCTTTCTCCTTTTTCATCTGAACTTGTTGTATTTTGCTCCCAGAACTTCACCGCACGGTCGATCCAACCTTCCGCAACGGTTCCCTCTCCCAGTCCAAAGCCATGGGAAAGCCCTGGAAATACTTCAATCTCTGCCGCCGTGCCGTTTGCACGGATCCATTCGATTCTCTGCTGCATGATCCGGTAGGAGGCGATGCCGTCCCGGGTTCCCACACAGGCGTAGGTTGGCGGCTCGGTCCCTGTCACTTCCGACAATCCGGTGTACTGCATGATCACGGCTCCCGGTGCCGGATACTCCTTTTCTCCAAACGCTGCGGTTCCATAGGACCCAAGCCAGGCTGCCATGCGGGCTCCTGCAGAACCGCCCCACAACGAATATCCATCGGTATCTACCTGTAGTTCTTCCTTATGTCCATGAGTGAACGCGATGGCCCGGGCCAGATCTTCGCAGGCTGTCTGTGCCCCTGGCCGGTAGATCAGGGCAAAGGCATTGTATCCGCGTTTGGCCAGTTCCTGCATATGCGGAAAGCTGTCATGCATGGCTGCCACATAGGCAAAACCTCCGCCTGCATTGGTTATGGCAAACTTTTCGCCTGGATTTCCGCGAAAGAAAAAGAGACCGGTATCCTTTTTCGCCGGATCCTTTGCTTTTTCCTCATCAGTATAAATGTCATAAAAAATCGTTTCGCCCTGCTTTACACGCATTTTCATTTCATTCACAATGGAAATGGTTCTCTCCGGATTCACCTCGCTGTACCAGGGCAGAATTTCTTCCACATCTTTCAGTGCCAGCGCATTGTCAATTCGCATATCTACAGGAAAAATCAGACGTCCGAATCCTGCAAATGCCGGATTCTGCATCACATCCTGTACCCTGGAATCTCCTGTAAACGCAGCTTCGGCTTCTGTTGTCATGGCTGCTTTCCCCTCCTCTTTGTGACATGCAGATAATCCTATCGTCAGCATGGCCGCTGCCAGTAGTGTCCTGCAAATTCTATGTTTCACCTTTTATCACCTTTCCATTTTCTGCGGGACGGAATAGACCAGCCGAAGTCCGCTTTTTCCGATTCTCTGAACATCTTCCAGATTGAATTCCACAGGAGCTGATGCTTGCAAATAGCTGCTGTTTTCAAATATGCTTGGAGTATCGTTCTCCCCATCCGCAGACGGACTTAAAAGGAGGCTCAGTTCATCTACCACGCCCTGCTGCAGAAAACTCCAGTTGACAGCACCTCCGCCACAGATCAGCACTCTCCGGATTCCAAATAACTGATACAGCTTCTTCACTGCAATCTGACAGTCCAGACTCTTTTCTCCCGCCATAATATAAGAAACTCCATGTTTCCGCAGATATGCCAGATAAGAAACCGGCGTACTTCCAGTCACAACTTCAATCACATGAGCATCCGGGCATCCGGCACGGCGACAGGTTCCGGACTCCCATCCGATTTCACCCTCTGTATCGATGGAAACATAATAAAGTTCGGCATCTTTTTTCGCAATGAAATCTCCTGCAGGAACTGTATAATCTTTTGGGGAATATACCGGAACCCGGAATCCGGTAAACTCTTTTGTTGTAGTGGTTCCATACAGCCAGGCATCCGCCTGGTAGGCATTTCGGATTGCAGCATACTCCCTGCCCATCTGACGATTGCTCTCTGCTCCCATAAAAGAACCGCTGATTTTTCCATTCAGCGCACTTAAAATGTGACAAATCATATAGGGTCTGTTCATTCTGTTTCCTCCTTTGCCAAAAGAGGCTGTTGCAAAACGCTATCCAACTTATGCCGGATCCCATTTTGTGACAGCCCCCTGTTATTTCAAACTTTGTTTACTTTTCTGCCTCTGCATCCTCCATCAATGCCTTACCGGCACTCCAAGCCTGGCCCACTTTTTCGCCTGCCACATAATATCCTGCCTGGAACTGGTCGAAGATCAGGGCGTTTAATTTCAGCGGATCAATCTTACCATTGTCGGAGATCACTTTTTCATCCGCGCTGACATTGACGATTTTTCCTACGATTGCGTGCAGATTCTCGGTTTCTACGATCTCTGCAAGTTCACACTCTAATGCAACCGGAAATTCTGTAACGATCGGTGCATTGACATGAGCGCTCTTTTCCGCATGATAACCAGATTTTTCAAACTTGTCCGGCATCTTGTTTCCGGTTGCAATACCGAAGAAATCTGCGACATCCATATGGTCTTTATCTGCAAGACTCACGGTAAATGCCTTGGAGATCCGGATATTTTTGGTTGTTTTGTGGCCTTCATCGATAAACAACATGATCTTGTCATGACCGCAGATCATGCCCCATGCCGCATTCATAACATCGACCGTTCCATTCTCGTCGTATGCTGCTACCATCAATACCGGCATTGGAAAAACGGCCGGCTGTACTCCTAAATCTTTTCTCATGTTAAATTACCTCCGATTTTTGATTATTAATGTAAGTTATAAATGAATTTTACAAATGCAGGATCATCATGGTTGACAATCTCGCTGTGTCCCAGATCTTTTGCTGCGATAGTCTGCATTTCTTCCTCTGTCAGGGTGAAATTCCAGATATCGATATTCTGCGCCATTCTCTCTACATGAACAGACTTCGGAATGATAGAAACTCCACGCTGAGCATTCCATTTCAGGGCTACCTGAGCTGCTGTCTTTCCATACTTCTTACCAATTGCAGTCAGCTCCGGGTCTGTGAAAATACCATGTTTTCCTTCTGCAAGCGGTCCCCACGCCTGCGGTACAACGCCGTATGCCTTCATGTTGTCAACGGCAGACTGCTGTACAAAGAATGGATGGAGTTCTACCTGGTTGACTGCCGGAATCACTTCTACGGTCTCACAGAGATTGGTAAGGATAGCCGGATAGAAGTTGGCTACTCCGATTGCTTTGGTAAGCCCTTCTTTGTATGCTTTTGTAATTCCACGGTAAGCCGCAAAATAATCGCCCATCGGCTGATGTAACAGGATCAGGTCTGCATAGTCCATGTCCAGTCTCTTTAAACATGCCTTTACTGCCTCATAAGCAGTCTCCTCTGTTTTCATATCACTTACCCATACTTTGGTTGTGATAAAAAGTTCTTCTCTTGTGGTGATTCCATCCGCAATCGCTCTTGCGACGGCCTTTCCAACTGCTTCCTCATTTCCATAAGCAGTTGCCGTATCGATCAGACGGTATCCTGTCTTAATGGCCTCATAGGTTACTTTCTCGCATTCTGCAGCATCCGGGATTTGGAATACTCCAAATCCTTCTAACGGCATTTTCGCTCCTGTGTTTAATGTAACAAATTCCATTGTCCAAACCTCCTTGATTTATTTATAAGTTAATTGATTATTTGCATCTACAATCTCGCAGATACTGATGTGTTCATTCCGGTATCTGGCTTGAGAATTCTTCTCCGGCAGATTCAGCTGAATGGCCATCATTGGACAGGCGTGAATGCACGCCATACAGGTTATACAGCCCTCGGAGTGCCAGGTGCTTTTCTGATGTTCCACGGTAAAGCACTTCTTCGGACAGATTCTTGCGCAGATCTCACATCCAATACAGTTTTCTGTGATCCGGTACAGATTGGTAAACGTACCTTGTGGCATCTTTTCCCTTCTGGCCAGATATTCCTGATGTGCTGCCCTGTCTTTTTCTATCACCGTTGCGATATATTGTCTGTCATTCCTGATATCTTCCTGAATCTTCCGGATCTGATCATCCACTTTTTTGTCAATCTGAATCTGCTCACTCATGTCAAAGGCCGGAAGAAAATTATCTACCATCAGAAGTACATTGATATACGAAGCATGAATCCCTATATTTCCCAGCATACTTTCTGCAAGTTCTGCGGCCCCGCCATGCCGGTTTCCGTATGTCAGGATCATGTAAAAATACGGTGTCTGAAAAACAGACCGTTCAAGAAACTCTTTTACCAGCGACGGAACCTCATGTCCAAACACCGGACAGACGATTCCGATCTTCTCTGCCTGATAGACAGGCTGCTCATCGTGAATGGCCTGTGCAATACTGACAGGTTTCTCCTCGAACTGTTTGGCGGCATACAGGCTGTTTCCCGTTGCCGTAAAATAAAATACCATGTGTCTTTCACCTTTTTGCCTGCAGATTGAAAAAATCATCGTTTATGCTATAATTTGATTTAATGAGATTTATAAAACCATCTCTCTTTTCAAGATGGATTTTACAATGTTTTTCTTGAATTGTACAATGCCAATCCATCATACTGCCATCAATATTTTTTATACTGAAAGAGGACCGCAATGATTGAATTATACGTGTTAAGGCAATTTGCAGCATTCGCGGAAGCCGGAACTTTATCGGAGGCCGCTGAAATCCTGCATTTATCCCAGCCCGCTTTAAGCCGGAATATGAAAAAGTTGGAGGAAGATCTGGGTGTAACTCTTTTCGAACGAAAAAAGAATAAATTAGAACTGAATCAAAACGGAACTTATGTCCTGGACCTGGCCAGGACACTTCTGGAAGACGCAGATGCCCTGGCAAAAAAAGTTCAGGAGTTTGACCGTAAAAACCGGACGATCCGGCTTGGCATCTGTGCTCCTGCACCGCTTTGGACACTCACGCCACTCATTTCCCAGGTATATCCGCATCTGTCACTGCAGACAGAAATGGAGAGCGAAGAACTGCTTCTGAAACATCTCGTCGATGATTCTTACCAGTTGATCGCTCTCCACGAACCGCCTGCCGGCGCTGAATTTTTCTGTAAAAAATGCGGGACAGAAACCTTAATGTTCGCCCTTCCGCAAGGGCACAGATATGCGAAACGAAAAAACTTGACCTTCGCGGAAATGAACGGGGAAAATATGCTCCTTATGCCAGATATCGGCTTCTGGGCTTTTGTCATGGACAAAATGCCGGATTCCCGCTTCCTGACCCAGAGTGACCGCTTCAGCTTCAACGAACTGGTCCAGGCCTCATCCCTGCCTTCCTTTATCACGGATCTGTCTGAGAAATACCGGGTTACGCCGCCTGGCCGGATCTATGTTCCCATCTCGGATACGGAGGCAACGGTGAGCTATTATCTGGTGTGTAAAAAAGAAAAGGCAAAGGAGTTTGATGAACTGTTTCGGCTGCTGTAATTTCGAAGAAAATTTACTGCTCCCGGATCACGCGGATCACACTGCAGGAATCATCTTTCCCGTGCCCTTTCCGCTGTGCTTCCCGGTAAAACTGGAGACCCGTATTCAATGTGAAATTCGGCACTTTCATATCCTGGCACAGCTGTCTTGCCAGTTCCAGATCTTTCACGACCAGATCCAGCGCAAAACCAGGTTTCAGATCTCCGGTCAGCACCTTCTTTTTCTTGGCATAGTTTGTTATTTTGTTTACTTCTTCGGGAGAGCATATAATCTCCGTTATCTTCATAGGACTTTCCACAGCAACGGTTATAAGCCCCAAATCAAGCCTTTTGCATAGTTTAACCATTGATTTAAAATTTCTGTCTCTTGCACCCTTTTTGGGTCTCGGTATTACGGCATATACGTTTTTGCAAAAACTTTGCCTGTCTAAAAGCTGATAAACAAGGGTTATATTAAAACTCTTTTTAAGCTCGGCAATTATGGTTTTTTCTTCTTTTACCGCCATAAGGTCACAGTCCTTAACTTCGCTGTAGACTGAAAACCCCATTCCTTCAAACAGCTTTTTTACAGGCTCATACAAATCCGTTTCTTTAAAATCAGACATTCTTCTTTCCTTCCGCCATAAAGCGTTCTATATCATCTACAGTCTTTATCATGTCTTTTGTAAGTATTTCACAGCCGTTTTCGGTAACAAGTGCGTCATCTTCTATTCTTATGCCTATTGACCATTCTGCTATATAAAGTCCCGGTTCAACACTTATTATCATTCCCGGTTTAAGAGTCTGGCTTCTGTCGCCTACGTCATGGGTTTCAGCCCCTATAAAATGGCTTACACCATGGAAATAATAGTTAAATACTTCCTCCTTTGTTTTGACAAGGCCGATTTTTTTAAGCTCCTCAAAATAATACTCCTTGAGCATTTCGTTAAGCGACGGATATTCAACACCAGGTTTAATATTGTCTATTACAAGCTGCTGTCCTCCGAGAACAATATTATAAACAAGTTTTTGCCTTTCGGTAAATTTTCCGCTTACAGGGAATGTTCTTGAAATATCGCCTGCATAATATCCCCACTGTGCCCCTGCATCTATAAGTATAAGGTCGTTTTCATGTGTCTTTGAATTATTTTCGACATAGTGCAAAGTTGTTCCGTTCATTCCCGAAGCAGCTATGGTTGAAAAAGCTTTGTCCTTTACACCGTTTTTTCTGAGAACAAAATCATAATATGACTCTATTTCGTATTCCCACATACCCGGTTTTGCATTTTTCATCATTTCTTCAATGCCAAGCCTTGTTATGTCACCTGCTTTTCTTACAAGTTCAATTTCCCAAGGCTCTTTTATAACACGCATTTGGGCAAAGGTATTGAATATGTTTTCGATTTTCACAGCTTTAAAAACTTCCGACATACCTTCTTTAATGCTTTCAATATCAAGGTCTTTA
>ERZ779842.1249-NODE-1249-length-22011-cov-5.382629_pt1 | contig 22011 bp, 22 predicted proteins | sample MGYA00511095_ERZ779842 | MGnify/ENA primary metagenome ERZ779842 (study PRJEB29588, sample SAMEA2154036) | human gut metagenome | biome: human gut; feature: human-associated habitat; material: faeces | place: Denmark | collected 2008/2010 ... | reverse complement strand
CACAGCACTTATATTTTGCGCAGCGGGATACCACCCCGGCCTGCTTCGGACCTTTTGTGATTATTCTTAAATTGTTATTTCAGATTTCCTTTTGCGATATTCTCCTTCAGAATCTGATCCGTCACTTCAAACAGCTTCTCCGATCCTTCCCGGGTCCGGGACTGTCTTCCGTACACCTGCTCTGCGGTAACATCGTGATTCTTCCAGTCTCCGCCGCCGTTGCTGTGGTTTAAGAGTAACGGCTGTAAGTTATCCAGCGCTCTGGCAAACTTCGCCTCCGGGGTTTTTCGCTCCTCAAATTCATCAAAAATTGCCACCAGATCTGCTTTCTGATCTTCCGGCAGCATGGAATACAGGCGCTCTTTCGCTGCCTCTTCCCGCGCTTTCTGGGTTTTTAAGCCTTCCGCGTCATAGGCATAGGTATCTCCCGCGTCAATTTCCACTACATCGTGGATCAGGCACATGAGCATGACCCGGGCCACATCAATTTTTTCATTCGAATACTCCTGTAACAGATAAGCCATGATGGCCATATGCCAGGCATGCTCCGCATCATTCTCATTGCGCCCATGACCGCTTAAATGGGTCTGGCGGAAAATGTTTTTCTCTTTATCAATCTCAAGAATAAAATCCAGCTGCTTCTGTAAACGCTCGTCCATGATGTTCGTTCTTTCCTCCGCATTTGCCCGGGGCTATGCATTTTATTCCCGCACCCCGGATCTCATTTTTTCGTTCCCTATCATACCACAACTTTTTCTGTCTTTCAGCTATAAGAGAAACAAAAATTTCTTTTTTCTCTCATGAAATCCATGCTATAATACAGAAAAGAAATACCATACACCAAACATAGAAATCTCGATCTGAAAGGATGATCTTTTCGTGAAAATACTTACCTTTGGAGAAATCATGCTCCGTTTAAAAACTCCGGAACACCTGCGCATCGTACAGACAGACGGCTTTGAAGCCAGCTACGGAGGGGCCGAATCCAACGTATCCGTATCTCTCGCCACCCTTGGAAATGATGCCGCGTTTCTGACAAAGCTCCCGAAAAATCCGGTGGGCGATGCCGCGTTTAATGAGCTTCGCCGCTACGGTGTTGATACCTCCCGCATTCTGCGTGGCGGCACGCGGCTTGGCATCTATTTTTTTGAAAAAGGAAGCGACATCCGCCCCACAAGTGTCCTCTATGACCGGGCCGGAAGCGCTCTGGCCGAGGCAGAGACATCAGAATTTGACTGGAAAACGCTGCTCTCCGGCATTGACATCTTTTTCTTTTCCGGTGTCACCCCGGCCATCAGTCCTTCTGCGGAACAGGCTGTTTTTGACGCGCTGAAGTACTGTCACACCCACGGCATCACTGTCATCTGTGACTTAAACTACCGGGCAAAAATGTGGTCCCGGGAAAAGGCCCAGTCCGTCATGAAAGAGCTGATGCAGTATGTAGACCTGTGCATTGCCAACGATGAGGACTTTGAAGCCACTCTGGGCATTCACGCCTTCGACGGTGACATGGCCCACGGCATCGACCAGATTGAGACCTATCGCCAGGGCATGCAGAAAATTCAGGAGCTTTACCCGAACTGCAAAGCCGTCGCCAGTGTCCTGCGCAATTTAAAAACAGCTGAGGATGGGGAATGGATGGGCATTTACTTAAAGGATGGACGCTTCTACGAAAGCCCAGTCCATACCGTCCACAGCCTGGAAGCCGTAGGGGCCGGAGATGCCTTTGCCGGAGCCTTGATTCACAGCCTGGTACACGGGTTCTCCCCTCAGAAGCTCATCGACTTCTCCATCACAGCCAGCGTCATGAAGCTGATGATCCAGCATGACTTCAATCTCGTAAGTGAGGAGGAAATTCTACGCATCATGAAAACCGGCGAGACCAACATAATCCGCTAAGGGATCTGAAATCATCGGACGCGCCACTGGCTCCTTCTCGATATGCATAGCAACAAAAAGTGCCATTCCTGACTGTCACAGCAGGCGGAACGGCACTTTTTTCATTTATGTTATTTTCTGTTGTTCGCGAACATCACTGCATACTCAATGGAGTTGCGCAGGCTCAGTTCACTGGCAGTTCCGGTTCCCGCCTGGTCAAAGGCGGTTCCGTGATCTACCGATACGCGGATGATCGGAAGTCCCAGCGTAAGATTCACGCCAGAAACGTCATCCCACGCATGTTTCTCCTGCTGCTTGGTTTCCAGTCCCTGACCGTCATTGCCAAGAATCTCTGCGACCTGCTGCAGATCAAACTGGACATTTTCTCCTTCTCCCCGGAAAACTGGACGGATTCCGACCGCCTGCTCGATAATATGAAGGAACAGGGCTACAAGACCGTCATCTGCGACATGATCCCCTACGAGCACGCGAAAATGATCGGAATCACCCCCATCATTCTGACTTCCAGCGCGGAAAGCGTGCGGGAATCCATTGAAAACGCCATCCGCACCTGGCATCAGAACCAGAAGCTGCTCTCCTCAAACGCCATGATGCAGACTCTGATCCAGAGCAGTTCCAACCGCCATCTGATCCTCGATCTGGATGGGAACTGCCTCTACTCCACCCTGGACGGCGAAAAAGAAGACCTCTTCATCAGTTCCCTGAAAAAAGAGATCTCTAAATCCAAAAATATTCCCCGGCGTTCCTTCTTTCTCACCCTGGAAAACCAGCTGTATTCCATCCGTTCCAGCTTTTCCGAGAAAGGAACTGAGCCCTGTTAAACGATAAAACCTGGAATTTCATGATCAACCATTACAATTCTCCCTTCACGGACAATGACAATACCATCTATATCTCAAACCTTGGTGTACTGTCACCGCAGCGCCAGAAACAGCTTTTGTCTATTATTCTGGACACCAACCTGCATATCCGGAACCGGCTGATCTTTTCCTGTACCCAGTCCCGGGACGGTCACCTCCCCCACGCTGCCCTGGAATACAGCAATACGCTGAGCTGCATCCCGCTCCCCATCAAACCTCTGCGGGAGCAGAAAAATGATCTGATATCTTCCGCAAGCCTTTACATTGATACCATAAACCAGGATCTCGTGTGTCAGGTTGTCGGACTTTCCGAAAAGGCAGCCCGGCTTCTCATGGATTACGACTACCCCTGCAACCGCACCCAGTTTAAGCGTATTTTAAAAAAGGCAGTGCTGGAAACCAGCACCGCCTACATATCCGGTGAAACCATTGAAACCATTTTAAAAGAAGAATCCATGCTCTTCCCGGCAAGCCATCCGTCCCACGCCATGACGCATACGCAGCCGCAAAGCAGCGAAACACTCGCACCGGCCTTTGCCCTGAACCTGGACCAGTCCCTGGACAAGATCAGCCAGGATATCGTTCTGCATGTTCTGACCCTCTGCGATGGAAACCAGACTGCTGCCGCCAAAAGGCTCGGCATCAGCCGCACCACGCTGTGGCGCTATATCAACCGGTAAGAAGCGTTACTCACCGCATGGCAATTCTTCCCGCAATCTGCGTCCGCTACTCCTCCACCCGGGTCAGTTCTCCGGTTGCGGAATCCATGATAAATCCGCTGATCCGCACATTCTTCGGCATCAGCGGGTGCTCTTTCAGGCTGCGGACGGTCTCATGTACAGAAGACTCCACGGACTCGAAACCGCCAAGCCAGCGCTCTAAGTCAATGCCGCTGTGGCGCACGATATCGATGTGCTGCTGGTCAATACCGCGCTCTACCAGCTTCTCTAACATCTCGTGTCCATCCATGCCCTGCACACCACAGTCGGTATGACCAATGACCATAACCTCTTCCACGCCAAGCTCCAGAATGCCAACCAGCAGACTGCGCACCACGCTGCCATAAGGGTGCACGATGACGCCGCCGGCATTCTTGATGATCTTGGCATCGCCATTTTTGATGCCCAGCGCCGCCGGAAGAAGCTCTAAAAGGCGGGTATCCATACAGGTTAAAATAGCCAGCTTCTTATCCGGATATTTGCTGGTGAGGTACGGCTCGTAGCCCTTGTTCTCCACAAATTTCCGGTTATATTCCATAATTTCATCAATCATATGTTATCACTCACTTTCTGTCATGCCAGAGCTGATTCCTTTTCACAACAGCCCTGCATTTTTCTCCAAACAATCTGCCGCCTCATCAATATACCAGATTTCTGTTCTATTGTCAGTAGATCAGCAGATTCTTTATGGAAAATTTAGAAACCATAGTGTAATAACCGCAAACGCATCAGCGGATTTCGCCCTGAAAAACCGGTACTGACACATTGATGTAAACCTCGTTCCAGTCATCCGGCAAAATGGTCTGGAGAATCCGCTGCGCATCGGCCGGATTGTAATTCATCATAACACGCGCCGCTATCTTACCTCTGGATGCCACAACCACAGAATTTAACAGCTGCATGGAACGCAAATACACCCTGGTTCCCGGAGGAAATAAAACCTCCTCTTCCCCTTTTACCTCCGTTACATCCTCGATGTCCAGGCTGCGCGCCCCTTTGCGCGCAACGATTTCCATCAGGCTGTGCCCGGTTATGATTTTCTCCGGCGGCGGTGCCTCAGGATTTTTCAGGCGCAGTTTAATAAACTGGTCAATCGCGGCATCCGGCATACCTTCTATGTTCAGAAAGTTAATCGATTTATCCCGGTTTCGGCTTGTACTCATATAGGCTTTGTCGCTGAATGTTGTTCCAACCAGACTTTCCGGATTATAGATCCGGTCCTTGTATACATTGTAGAGGTTCAGTCCCCGGTACAGGCTTTTCGTTTCTGTCTGCCTGGAGACAAACGCGGTATTCAGGCGCCTGATCATCCCCAGAATCAGGTTTTTCACCCCATTTTTCTTCGGCAGGTCTGCCTCTGTGATCTGCCCGCGCAAAAGCCGGTTCATAAACTGGTACCCTGCCATCTGCTGCCCCTTAACCATATCGGCCTGTGTATAAAACGCAATGGCCTTTCTGATTTTCTCCGTAAGCCCCATGACATCATGATTCTGCTCTGCATGGCCGTAGCCCGCTTCATCCTCCTGTTTATACTGGCGTTCCTTTTGAATCAGTGTAATTCTTGATGACGGAAGCTGCGCGTCATCCGCCGCCATCATAATTCTTCTAAGCAGTTCTGTCTGGTCGGCTGACCGTCTTCTGTTCAGATATCCTTTTCCCATCTGGTAAATGGTTTCCAGTCTTTTCTGACATTCCTCTCTCATCACACTGAGCTGGGCCGGTTCTTCTTTATTTTCCTGAATGGCATGAAAAATCTGCAGAGCCTGTTCCATCTCCTGGCTGATCTTCCGGAGAACTCTCCGAAACATGAGTCCATGACGCGCAGGCTGATGGATTTCCTGAAACAGCTTTTCCAGGCTTTGAAAGCTCTGCTCTTCCCGCTTCAGCAAAATCTGCTCTTCCTCGTTCATGGACTGCTCCAGCTGTTCATTTTTCGCAAACTTAGCCCGCTCTGCGCCCTTCAGCATTTCTTTCTCCTGCAGCTGTGGGGCGATCGTCCAGGACAACTGTTTCTGCTTTCGTTCGTATTCCGGCTCAGGCGGCGGTATCTGGTTTTCCTGTTGTTTGATCTGCTTGTGCAATGAAACTTCTTCCGTTTTTGCTTCAAACAGTGTTTTGTCCTTCTGAAGTTCTATGAGATCAGGCACTCTGTGTTCCACCCTTCTGTTTTCTGTTCTCGTATTTTTTCCGGTTCAGCCTTTTGTACGGTTCCCCGAACAGATACTCAACCAGCTTCGCAGTCTTAGCCTCCGGCTCGTGAATCAGGACATTGCCTCTTCCCGACCAGTTTTCCCGGTTGCCCAGAACAATGGCCAGCAGCCTTAACAAGATGGTTTTGTCCTGACATTCCGGGCTGACGTACAGATAGCGGATGCACATCTGATAACCGCTCTTCTTTTGAAGGATCACCGCTCCTTCTACTTTCCGATCCGGCATATAAACCAGGCTGTTGGCCGAAATGGCTCCATCTTTCAGATATTCTTTCAGTTCCGGTACAAGTCCCGGATTTTCACTGAGAATCCTTCTGCGGATTTCCTCGCTGAGGGAAAGAATTCCTTCCCTGTTTCCGGTGGCAAAGCTTTTCACCTTCTCCGACATCATGCTCTTTGGCATGTATTCCAGGCTCTGTGCTTCGCAGCTGCTTTCTTCCCAGTCTAATGCCTGAAAGAACCGGGAGAGCTTCTGTTCTGGTTTTGCTTCTGTTTCATCTTCTTTTTCTTCTTCATTCAGAAAAACGGCCATTCGGCCCGTGCCGGATTCCACAAACAGCTTCTCCGCGTACTTCATCACGTCAGACGCAATTCCCAGTTCCCGGAAATTCTCCAGCGTATAAATGTACTGCAAAACAACCAGCACACCCTCCGCATCGGATTCCCTGGTAAAGACCGCGCCGCACACCGGTTCGTCACCATCGTAAGCCCAGACCGCCAGCACCGGAAATCTCTGAGCCCGGCGAAGCTCCTCCTCCGGCCAGAAATCATATTCCAGAATTTCCTGCCGGTCCTCCGCTACAAAGAAGTGGATCTGCGGCTTCTGATCCTTTGGTTTCCTGCAATGCGGACACCGTTTCTGAACCGTCAGGATTTCCCATGGAATCTCATCGTATTTCTGGCAGCTTTCAGTTGTTCCTTCTTTTGCGAAACGACAGCTTCTGCACTGCGGTTCAAAAAGCAGATAATTGTTCCCATACTCTTTTTGCATTTCCTCGTCCATCTGCCACCGCTCTTCCAGCGTCAGTGTGCGCAGTTCTTCCTTTTCATTCTGTAGTTTCTCCTGATCTGGCATAGGATCCCCCTCTTCTTTTCCTGTCATAAGATAAAACACGTTCCTTTTCGAAACTTCCTAACGGATCTCACCCTGGAAGACAGGAACCTGCACATTGATATAAATCTCGTTCCAGCTGCTTGGAAATATACGCTCCATCTCCTGAGTCGATAGTCTGTTTTTTCCCACTTTTACGAAATCTTCCCGGCTCACCGTAATTCTGCAATTTGACATCTGCATGGAATGAAGATATACTCTCGTTCCAGGAGGGAACAAAATCTCCTCTTCCCCCGCAACCTGCGTTACATCCTCTATATCCAGGCCATGAGCGCCTTCCCGTGCGGTAATTTCCAGAAGACTGTGCCCGGTTATGAGTTTCTCCGGCGGCGGCGCCTGTGGATTCTTTTGCCGTATTTCAATAAATCGTTGGACTGCAGAATACCACATACCTGAATATTGGAGAAAATCAACCGATTTCTTTCTTTCTCTGCTTGTGCTCAGATATCCCTTATCTGAATATACGGCTCCTACCAGAGATTCCGGCTGATCGATTTTCTCTTTGAATACATCCCTGAGATTCAATCCACGATACACCCGTTTCGTCTCTTTTTGTTTTCCCTGAAATGCATTCCCCAGACGGTTTATCAATTTCAGAACCGTCTCTTTTACTCCATTTTCCTCCGGCAGTTTATTGCCACCCGGAAGAAGACCTCTCAAAAACTGGTTCATATACCGATACCATTCCATACCATTATGAACAGGCTGCGCTGACGTATAAGACCTGATAGCCTCTATCGTTTCTTCATCCAGCTGCTCTACCGCATGATCCTGCTGCGCATGTTCGTATCCTTTTTCATCGTCTATCCGGTACTGGCGTTCCTTTCGTATCAGAAGGATTCGGGAAGAGGGCAGCTGTGCGTCATCAGAAGCCTTCATGACATCTTTGATCAGCCCTGCATATTCCGCTTCCTCTCCCTCTGCAGTCAGATACTTTTCGCCCAGCTGATAAATATGTTCCAGCTTATCCTGATATTCCTCTCTCAGCTTATTAACCCTCCCGGGCGTCCGATCCCAGGCTCTCCTGATTTTATGAACGATATGAAGTGCGTCCCGCAATTCCTGCTGCATGATCTTAACCCAGCTGTCGCGGCGCGCATGGGCTTTTAGTGCCTTAAGCAGTGATTCCAGCCGGGCCGTACTCCGCCGTTCCCGCTCCAGCAAAATTTCTTCTTCTGCCCGCAGTGCCTGCTCTTCCCGTTCCTTTTCAGCAAAGCTTTTTCGCCTTCTGCTATCCTGCTGTATCCGAATATCATATGCCATATTCACATCTGGGACAACATTCCATGTCGGCTGGAAATGATACTGATGTTGAGGCTGGGATACGAGATTCTGATCCGACTCCGTCCGCTGATCCACTTCCTTTTTCGAAGAGAAAACGTTCTTTAATTTGTCCATCATACTGCTTTTCTGCTGAACTCCAACAGAATTCCCGCTGTTATTATGACCACCACCCAAAATCCACTCCTCCTCTCTGCCACTTCCTGCATTCTTTTTCTCTTATTATACAAAATCCGTGCGGTTTCTTCCAGATATTATCAGCATTTCCCGCGATCAAATTGTTTTTTGTCTGTTTTTAAAAAAAACAAAAGCCAACAACTCCTGCGTGTCATCTCGCAAAAGCTGTCGGCTTTTCCTGCTGTTTTCATGTTTTGTTGTAATTTTGTTTCTTCTCTACTGTGCAGAGGTTTCCGGCGCAAGCGTCGGGTCTTCCTCGTAGGTCGATTCCGGCGGTTCCAGTTCCTCCACCTTTTCTGATTCCAGACTCCAGGTCACGCCCTCTTCCAATACCGGCACTCCGTAAATAGCCACCGTAGTCTTCCGGTTGCTGTAGCTGGCCCGGATGCCAATGGCTGCCTCCGAAGTATTCACAAACCGGAAATCCGGGTAATCCCAACTGATGGCCGCATCCTGTCCCGGTGTAACATAGTTTGGCTCAAAGGTGTGAGACCGACGGTAGGTAATATTCATACCTGAGCGGAATGCTACCTGATATAAAGTAGAAGAAACCTGGCAGACTCCGCCGCCCAACTCCTGCACTACTTCACCGCTGTTGTAGGCCGCTGCCTCCTGATAGCCTTTCTCCGCGGTTCTCGGCCCCACGATCTTATTAAACGAAAATTCCTCGCCCGGCTTCACAATGGTTCCGTTGATGGCTTCCGCCGCCAGCCGCACATTGGTGTTGCGCTTTTCGTTGGCTGTCGTCTCCGTAGTGAAGGACGCAAGCTTCTCATAGCGTTTCCGCGCTTCTGCCTCGGAATACTTCGGCTGGGTTGTATTCACTTCTGCCGCAATCACAGCATCATAGCTGCCATTCACCGCTGCATCCACCAGATCCGATGCCAGTTTTTCCTGGTCTACCACAATTCCGGGTGTTCCCTCTGTAAACAGGAATTTGTCACTGGCTGCATCATAATCGTAAAGGGAACTGCTCTTTGCCTTCACATCCCAGGATGTCGCAATCTTCTCTGCCGCAGCCTTAGCGCTTTCCCGCAGCGTATCCGAATCCGTCACGGAAAACGTATAATCTCCAGCGACTTTCACCGTACAGATTCCATCCAGAAATGTTTCCATTTCCGCATCCAGAATGTTGTCCGCATCCAAGGTTTCTCCATTATACGTCACCGTAACCTTCCACGGATACGCTTTCGCAATGGCCTCTTTCGCCTCAGCCCGGGTCATGCCGGTAAGAGAAATGCCATTCACCCGGATATCATCCGACGCAAAGGTTGTCTCGATCACCACACTGCTCTCTGGCTCCGCATTGCTGCTCTTTTTCCCAGAAAGTATGTGGGCCGCCGCAAACACCACCACAACCACGGCCACCGCGGCTCCGCCCACGATCAGGCGCTCCCGCTGCACCCGTTTTTTTCTCATTTTCTCATATGAAAATCATTTCTCTTATCATACATATCCAATCGTTCCTTATCGTTCGCTTTGTATCCACAAATATATCAGATTTCTCATTCCCTGTCATCAGGTGGAAAACGAATTCAAAATAAATAATATACGTGTATTACTATTTTCACGTCTCATCTACTAAAATCAGTTCCAGTACCTCAGCACTTATCCCAAGTTCATGAATACTCTGATTCTTTGCCAGATATGTACAACTATCATATTGCTGATCTTTATAGTTTTTTGAAAAAACCGCAAGCACCTTATTCGTTGGTTGTGACAATTTTCTAACATTCTCATTGTATAATGTAACTGGAAAGTCCGTCTTCTTTCCCCTTCTAAATCCAACACTTAAAACGGCTTTGGTATCTCCTACAAAATAATCAGCTCTAATGCAAATTCCACTATTGATGAAATCTCCAATCATACAATGATGATATAAAAGATCTGCCAAATATGGTAGCACCATCAATTTCTGTTGTACTTTTCCCTTATCATCAACTTCAAAATCACGTTCAGAAAGTTTTGACTCCAAACAAGCTGCATAAAATTGTTGTGCGGACAATCTTGTTTTCACACCCCCATAACTTTAAAAAGGCTGCCCTTTCGGACAACCTTTTCTCTTTTTTGATGCTGATTTTTCTGTTGTCTGCCAACCGGCCGCCTCTCTATGTGCGGCTTAACTGTGGAGTTTTTCTGTTGCTCCCCAACCTGCCAGCCTACGAACTGGCTAAAGTGTCAGATTTTTAAGGTGTCAGCTCACCGAGATAGACATTCTATCTCTGTACTATTATTATATGAATTCGCTTCGTTTATGTCAAGCAGAGCAAACATTTTTTGCTTTTTTACAACTTAACGTTTTAGATTTATTATATCCATTTTGTTTATGTGAATGATCGGTCTCGCTCCAGTAACCTCTCAAACGTACTGTCCATCCCAAGTGCCCCCAGCGGAGCCGTGATCAGAATGGCCATAACTGCCACGGAAAGCACAATCTGACCGCACGGAAGTCCCATAGCCATCGGTACCGAACCAATGGCTGCCTGCACGGTTGCCTTTGGCAGATAAGCAATGACGCAGCACAGCCGCCTCAATGCGGTTCACCCCAAGAATCATGGGCGCGAACAGCACATAGCCCAGCAACTCAAAACTGGCCGGAACACAGGACAGCATGACCGCAGGCCGTCCCACCTTTTTTAAGTCCGCAAGATTCAGGGACAATCCGGCCTTCACCAGAATGATGATGAGTGCCATCTGACGCAGCTCTGACGAAATCGAAAGAATGGACGGATCCAGAAGATCCAGCACATAAGGGCCAAGCACAATACCGGTCAAGAGCATGCCGATAATGCGCGGCAGCCGGATGCGCTGACAGATGGCCGCCATGGCCAGACCCACCAGAAAAATAAATGAAAGTGACGTTAACATAACTTTTCCTCCTTTTTTTCACAGGGACCATCACACGCAATGCTCGCGAAAAAAAAGCTGGTGACCCTGTGATTTTCTCACAGAAGTCATCAGCTTTGTATAAGCGGTTCTGGTTTCCCAAGGGAGAACTTCATTCCCTGTCGGTATTCTACTTGATTTTACTCAATTCGTAAAGTTATTTTTACGTTATAATGCCTTTTCGTAACACCAGTAATCATGTTCGTGCAGAAAACATGCTCCCACTGTTTCATATTCAAAAATCTTATAGGATGCAAGCGCCTTTTTATTTTCCTTAGCGACCAGAATGTGCACACTCTTAAATCCCTGTCTCCGCAGCTCCTCCATGGCCCCGGCCATCAGCCTTCTGGCAATGCCCTGATTCTGATACGCTTCCCTTACGCCCAGTCTGGACAGCTCCCGCCCCGGCTGTAATTCCGGTGTCCAGCAGGTCAGGCTCTCCACCTTCGGATCCTGATCGATGGAAATGACTCCGGCCATCTCGCCGCTTTCCTTATCCCGCAGACAGAACAGCGCATTGCGGGAAAGGTCAAACTCCACATCACTGCGTGCCGGATAATCGGCTGTCCAGGCACAAAACGGGGTTCCCACCAGAGAACGGTAGAGAGACAGGACCTTGTCTGCCTCGCTTTCCTTTACATGTTCAAACACAAACGCCATAAAATGACTCCTCCTTATGCAAACAGACAGTCCATTTTCTTCTGGACTGCCTGTACTTTTCTACTGCTGTTCACACACAGTTTACGCTTCTTTCTCCAGCGGGAAATGACAAAACACCGTTCTGTCCCCAAACCTCCTGCATGGCGGCTGCTCTTTTCCACAAATTTCCTGTGCGTAAGGGCATCTGGTGTGGAATTTACAGCCGGACGGCGGGTTCACCGGAGACGGAATCTCGCCGGACAGCAGTTCTTTTTCTTTGGTCCGCAGATGCGGATCTGCCTTCGGAATGGCATTCATCAGGAAGCGGGTGTATGGGTGCAGCGGATGATCGTAAAGCTTTTTCGTCTCTCCCACCTCGCAGACACTGCCCAGAAACATCACGCATACCCGGTCCGCAATGAATTTTACCACGCTTAAGTCATGGGAAATGAACAGGTAGGTCAGCTTGTATTCTTCCTGCAGATCTTTTAGCAGGTTTAACACCTGGGACTGAATAGAAACGTCCAGGGCCGACACCGGCTCATCACAGACGATCAGCTTCGGATTCAGGGCAATAGCCCGGGCGATTCCAATACGCTGGCGCTGTCCGCCGGAAAACTGGTGCGGATACCGGTTGTAAAATTCCTCCGGAATGCCGACTGCCTTCATCAGCTCCTTCACCCGGGCTTCCAGTTCCTTTTTATCCTTCATGCCGTAAGTCGTTAACGGCTCCGCAATGATCTTCGCCACGCTCATGCGCGGATTTAAGGAAGCATACGGATCCTGGAAGATGATCTGCAGCTGTCTGCGGATCTTCGCAAACTCAGATTCCTTCATGGCGGTGATGTCCTGGCCTTCAAATTCCACCTTGCCGGAGGTCACATCCAGAAGCCGGATCAGCAGACGCCCCAGCGTACTCTTGCCGCAGCCGGATTCGCCTACCAGGGCCAGGGTCTCCCCCTCATAAATTTCCAGGTTCACATCGGACACCGCATGTACCACCAGTGGATTTTTCTTCGTGCCGCCGATGGGGAATTCCTTTACCAGATGCTCGGTGCGCAGCAGAAGTTTTTTATTTTCCATCTTCAGCCACCTCCTCACTTAAGAAACACCGCACCTTATGTCCCTCTGCTGTCTCATACAGCTCCGGTCCTTCTTCAAAGCACCGCTCTGTGGCGCACTCACACCGGGTGCAGAAACGGCAGCCCTTGGGCAGATGCAACAGGTTCGGTACCACACCTTCAATGGTGTAGAGGCGGTCTTCCTGGCCGTCCAGTTTCGGGATGGATTTTAACAGTCCCTTCGTGTACGGATGCGCAGTGTGGTCGAACAGTTCAAAGGTCTCAGCCTGCTCCATCACCCGCCCCGCATACATGACATATACATAGTCGCAGATTTCCGCCACCACACCCATGTTGTGAGTGATGAGGATGATGGAGGTTTCCTGCTCCTCACAGAGCTTCTTCATCAGCTGAAGGATCTGCGCTTCAATGGTCACGTCCAGCGCCGTGGTGGGTTCATCCGCGATCATCACCTTCGGGCGGCACACCATGGCCATGCCGATCATGACTCTCTGGCGCAGACCGCCGGACAGCTGATGCGGATAGCTCTTGTAACGCTTCTCCGGCTCCGGGATTCCCACCGCACGGAAAATATCAATAACACGCTGCTTTGCTTCTTCTTTGGAAACCTTCTGGTGGAGCAGGATTGCCTCCTGCACCTGTTTTCCCACCGGATACACCGGATTTAAAGAGGTCATCGGCTCCTGGAAGATCATGGATATCTCGTTGCCGCGCACCTTCGCCAGCTCCCGTGAGGAAAGATGGGTGATATCACGTCCATCCAGGGTGATGGTTCCGCCAACCACCTTGCCCGGATGACGCAGAAGTCCCATCACGGACATGGCAGTCATGCTTTTGCCGCAGCCACTCTCTCCTACAATGGCTATGATTTTTCCGGCCGGAACCTCAATGCTGACGCCGTCCACCGCCGGAATCTCCCCTTTTGCGGTAAAGAAGTGGGATTTCAGATCACGGATATCCAATACGATTGATTCACTCATGCTCATCTCTCCTCTCCTTTACTGTTCTTTTAAATATGGGTCCAGCACATCCCGGAGGCCATCCCCCAGGAAGTTGAATGCCATGACCACGATCATGATGGCCACACTCGGCGCGATGGAAAGCCACGGCTCCGAGAACAGATATTTTTTGCCGCGAACAACCATCAGGCCCCAGCTGGCACTCGGCGGCTGCGCGCCGACACCCAGGAAGCTTAAGGATGCTTCCGACAAGATCGCTGACGGGATATTTAAGGTAAACAGCACGATCAGGGACGGGATGCAGTTCGGCAGAATGTGCCGGAACATGATGACCCATTTTTTCACACCAATGCTGCGGGCTGCCTCCACATACTCCTTTTCTTTTAAAGAAAGGGTCTGGGAACGGACAATGCGGGCGGTTCCCGCCCAGTTTACCAGGCTCAACGCAATGAAAATATTGATCAGGCCGCCGCCCATGGTATACATAACAACCATAGCCAGCAGCAGCGATGGGAATGCCAGCATCACATCCGCCAGGCGCATGATGATGAAATCCACCTTGCCGCCGTAAAAACCGGCATACATGCCAAGCACTGTACCAATAGCCATGGAAATCAGAGTCGGCACCAGGCCGATAGTCAGGGAAATGCGTGCGCCAAAAATGATACGGCTGAGCACATCACGCCCCAGCTCATCGGTTCCCAGCCAGTGAGCCGCGCTTGGATGCTGCAGACGGTCCGAGAGACTCTGCTGTAAGTGATCATAAGGTGCCACCACCGGGGCAAAAATCGCAATCAGGATCATGAGAATGATCAGCAGTGCGGAAAAGGCCGCCAGCTTATTCTGACGCACCAGTGTTTTTGCCTTGTCCAGCCAGGTGTCTGCCTCGCCGATCTGGGCGCTGAAATCCGTCATATTCTTGTTTTCTTCCATCTTACGCGCCCTCCCTGATTCTCGGATCCAGTACATTGTAAAGCAGGTCTGCCACCAGGTTGCCTGCAATGATCAGAATCGTAGTAAAAATAACCGTTCCCTGTAACAGCGGCATATCTCTTGTCTCAATGGCATTCACCGCCAGACGGCCAATACCCGGAACGCCAAACACACTCTCGGTCAGCACCGCGCCGGACAGCATGCTGGATACCTGCAGTGCCATCATGGTGACGACCGGCAGCATAGCATTTTTCAGTGCGTGCTTCACGATAACACCGGACTCTAAAAGACCCTTGGCCCGTGCCGTGCGGATAAAATCATTCTGCATGATCTCCACCAGGTTGGAACGGGTCATGCGGGCAATGCTTCCCGCAGAGTTCCAGCCCAGCACGATGGCCGGAAGAATCATAGCCCGGATGGAATCAAAGCCGGAAACCGGAAACCATTTGAACTTAAACGCAAACAGATACTGCAGCACCAGCGCTGTCATGAATACCGGCATGGAAACACCGATCAGTGCGCCGCCCATAAACAGGCGGTCCAGCAGCTTATTCTGCCGCACTGCCGCAATGATGCCTGCCACAATACCAATGATCCAGGCCACTACAGCCGCCAGCAGAGACAATTTCACCGTGTTCGGGAATGCCTCCAGAATAATCTTTGTCACATTCCGGTTCAGCCGGTAGGATGTTCCGAAATCCCCCCGAAGCGCATGGGCAATATACTGCAAAAACTGCACATACAATGGCTTGTCCAGCCCCATTTCCTTACTGATTTTCTCGATCACCGCCGGATTCACATGCTCTCCCATCATGGTGGTAACCGGATCACCCGGAACAATGCGCAGCATGATAAAGATCAGCAGCACCACGCCTACCAGAACCGGGATGGAGATCAGAATCCGTTTCAGTACTTTTCTTAACACACTTCATCCTCCTCTACATTACATAGGAAAAGAGAGTGCCGCGAACATAGGCCCGGCAAACCACGATGTGCCTGTGACTGCCAAAGCTCTGGGTGCAACACTCCCTTAGCATTTATGCGTTTACTCGCTCAAAGAAATATTGTAGAAAAGCTGATCGCTCAGGCCGCTCCACAACGGTACGAAGCCCTGTACCCGCTTGCTCACTGCAAACAGATGGAGTCTGGAGAACATCGGCACCCAGGCTGCGTCCTCGTGGATGAGCTTCTCTTCCAGCGCCTTGTACTCTGCAAGACGTTCATCCTCATTTACAATGGTACGCGCTTTCGCTACACGCTCCATCACCTCCGTATCCGGATAGTTAATGGAACGGATCCTTGTTTTCTCTTCATTGCCGAAGAAGGTATAAATGAAGTTATCCGGATCGTTGTAGTCTGCGGACCAGGTAGACATGAAGGAACCAAGCTCACCGGATTTTCTGGTTTCTAACCAAGTAGACTCATCGTAATTCTTGATTTCTGCGCGGATGCCAACCTCGGCAAGCTGATCGCTGACAATCTCCAGCGCCATGGTCATGGTATCAGATGCGGAACTGTCTGCCGCAATCTCCATATCAAAGCCATCTGCATAGCCGGCCTCGGCAAGCAGCGCCTTCGCAGCCTCCGGATCGTACTTGATTTCCTCCTGATCCGGATTAAAGCCGATAAGACCGTGTGGGAAGATTCCCTGCTCCACCTGGCCTCTGCCGCCGTAAAGGGCATCCAGAATAGCCTGGCGGTCAATCGACATCTGAACCGCCTTGCGGACTCTGACATCCTGGAACGGCTCCTTATTAAAGTTCATGGTAAAATACACGATACCTACACGCGGGCCCTGTACGATCTGATCCGGATAAGTCTCGGTAAAACGGTCTACAGAATCTGCAGCATAATCCAGGTCGAGGATATCAAGCTCACCGCTTTCAAACATCATGGACTGGGTCTCGGTATCCGGAATGATCTTGATGACAACACCCGGAAGCCCGGAAGCGCCCTTCCAGTAATCCTCATTGCGTGTCAGAACCAGCTGGTTGTTAAAGCTCCAGGAAGAAAACTCAAACGGGCCGGTACCAACCGTCACAGCCGGATCCATGCCGAACTGATCGCCCGCTGCCTCGGTGGCCTCGCTGTCGTAAATAGAAACACCCGGAGAAGAAATGCTTGCCAGGAAGCCTGCAAACGGCTCCTTTAAGGTAACCTTGATGGTGTAGTCATCTACCACCTCAACACCTTCCAGGGTATCCGTCTCGCCTGCCAGGAGCTCATCCGCGCCCTTGATCTGGTCAATAAACTCGGTATTCACGCCACCTTCAACGGTCAGCATGCGGTGGAAGGTGTACGCCACATCCTCTGCTGTAAAGTCATTGCCATTGTGAAACTTCACACCCTGTCTTAAATGGAAGGTATACTCCAGGCCGTCATCGGAAATATCCCAGCTCTCAGCCAGACTCGGAACAATCTTGGAATTGCCGTCCGCATCTACCTCAACATCTACCAGACGGTCAAAAATGTTAAACGGCACCTCGTAGTCCTTAGAAGTTTTCTGCACATCCGCAGTCTGAATATCTGCGTTCAGAGCCGCTATCAGGTAACCGGTGGTGTCCACATCCACACCCTTTGTTTCTGCTGTGCTCTCACTCTCAGCGCCTGCAGTATTATCTGTTGTATCGGAAGTTTTGCTGCCGCCGCAGCCGGTCAGCGCCAGACCTGCTGTCAGAGCAGCCGCCAGCATAAGACTGATCTTCTTTTTCATAATATCCTCCTTCACATAGAACCATTTAAAACCCAAAAATGGTGCATTGCCCCGAAAGGATGCACCATTGCATTTGTATCTTGATAGAGTTTTAAAACGTCCGCTAATGAGGAAATCATACCACATTGGAAGGGGATTTTCAATATTATTTCGAGGGATGAGGCAGAGATTTCGAGAAGATAAGGTAAAGGCCCTGAAAGGGGCGGCCTTCATTTCTACTGTATTATGAAAATTAGAGTGAATGCAATTCATTTAGTGTCAATGCCTCCAGAAACACGATCCGTTTTGCCAGCAGCCTGGAATCTGCTGAAACCTGGGTAATACCTCCTGCGCTCTTCATTAATGTATTCATACTCTCTGTCCTCCCTGTTTGATATCTATATTTTAGAGACAGGAGTACACATTTTTTGTACACTTGGAAATTCAAAAATGAGGGCCGTCACAATGGTCCTCACCTTCTTATTCTTTATCTATCATTTTATATCATGCTTTTACAGGGCAACAAGTAATTCCCGGTTGTCCCTTTTTTATGGTATAGAATTCCCCTGTATCTATTTTGATTTCGGTCGAAATGACCTTGATTATAAGATATGTACTACAAATAGATTTCGCCATTCAGGCAAAGCGGCTCATTGAGATATGAGCCAGACTTTTTCCGAAATTCACACACGAAGCAAACCGCATGAAACGGTTCGTTTTGCTGCTAAATTCCAAATTCCTTAAGTAATTGTTTCTTCGGCTTTTTTGATCCGACGCACAGAATTCTGAAGCTGTTCTACAAATGGGTCTTCGTAATCAGCTTCGATTCCAGCCAGATCTGCCTTCACGAAATCAAGCAATGCTGCCAGTTCTTCCAGTGTTTTTTTACTCATATACTTCCTCCATAATACAGAGGAATCCTAAATAGGTAGGTTATCACATTTTCCGTATGTCTGCAACAAAAAATCGTACTGCCCCACCCGGCCCGGGAATTATTCACAGAGAAAAACAGGATTCATAAGAAAGGCCAGAGAAAACCGTTTCTAAAGCGATTTTCTCTGGCCCTATCTTTATCTCATAATTTTATTACATTAAGGACTTATACAGCTCCTTGATTTCCTCTACAGAAGTATCTCTCGGGTTACCCGGACGGCATGCGTCTGCGTATGCGGACTCGGACAGGAAATCCAGATCCTCTTCTTTGACGATGGCCTTTAAGTCTGCCGGGATACCTACATCTGCGGACAGCTTCTTCACAGCGTCTACAGCAGCCTTGCGGTACTCTTCCTGGCTCATGTTCTCTACGCCCTCAACGCCCATAGCCTTTGCGATGTATTTGTACTTGTCACCGGTGCACGGAGCGTTGTACTCCATAATGGTCGGAAGAAGGATTGCGTTTGCTACGCCGTGCGGGGTATCATATACAGCGCCCAGGGAATGTGCCATGGAGTGAACGATACCAAGACCTACATTGGAAAAGCCCATGCCTGCTACATACTGACCAAGCGCCATGCCTTCTCTGCCCTCCGGAGTGTTTGCAACTGCGCCGCGTAAGGAGTTGGAAATGATCTCGATTGCTTTTAAGTGGAACATATCGGTCATCTCCCAGGCACCCTTGGTGATGTAACCCTCGATTGCGTGGGTCAGAGCATCCATACCGGTGGAAGCGGTCAGGCCCTTCGGCATGCTGGACATCATATCCGGGTCAATGACTGCTACAACCGGGATGTCGTGGGTATCTACACATACGAATTTACGTTTTTTCTCAACATCGGTAATAACATAGTTGATGGTAACCTCTGCTGCGGTACCTGCGGTGGTCGGAACTGCGATGATCGGTACGCACGGTTTCTTGGTCGGAGCTACGCCCTCAAGGCTTCTTACATCCTCAAACTCCGGGTTGTTGATGATGATGCCGATGGCTTTTGCGGTATCCATGGAAGAGCCGCCGCCGATGGCGATCAGATAGTCAGCGCCGGATGCCTTGAATGCTGCAACACCGGTCTGTACATTCTCGATGGTTGGGTTTGGTTTGATGTTGGAGTAGATCTCATAAGCAAGACCAGCCTCGTCCAGAACGTCGGTTACCTTTTTGGTTACGCCAAATTTGATCAGATCCGGGTCGGAACATACGAAAGCTTTTGCGAAGCCTCTGACTTTTACTTCATTTGCGATCTCTTTGATAGCGCCTGCGCCATGATAAGAAGTTTCATTTAATACGATTCTGTTTGCCATGATAAAAATCCTCCTTGAGTTTGTGCTCATTGATTTTCTGTTTTGCTGAATCTTTTCGGGATGTCATTTACATGATCATTCATCTCCCGAACTGATATTATTTTAACAACTATAACAAGAAAAAGAAAGTGACAAAGTATCACTTCTGTCACTTTCTTCTTATATTTGTGGATTTATCACAATTTCCATTGTAAATTTTGTATCATTTTTCCAGTGTTCCGAGGTTTTCTCCGATTCACAAGATCGTCGGCTTTTTCACAAAAGCTCCAGCTCCGAGAACACCTTCTCCAGCTTCGGCGGCATGGCTTCAACCAGCTTGTCCGACATGCGGCGCGGAGTATCTTTCATCCCGCCAAGCACCCATTTTTCTGTCATATACACGGACCCGCGGCAATACATCTCCAGAAGGAACTCCATCTCTTCCTCTAACGGGCGGCTGGTCTTTCTGGCAATGAGATCTTTGTAAAACTGCAGAATCAGTTCAAAGTCGTGCTCTTTCACGGAGTTGTAATCATCCGACCGGAAAGCCTCGGTAAAAAATGCTTTCTCATTTAAGATAAACTCGAATTTCTGGGTCAGGCTTTCGCCGACCGTGTTCCCCATACCAATCTGCTCGAAGGACTGCAGCACCAGCTTGTCAAAATACCAGTTGATGAGATCGTATTTATCTTTGAAATTGCGGTAAAAGGTCTGGCGGGTCAGGCCGCTGCCCTCCACAATATCCTTCACCGTGATGCGGTCTACCGGGGTGGTCTTCATGCACTCCTTGATGGAGGCCGCCAGCTTGTATTTGGCACGGTCATGCTTTTCCTGTGTTGTCTTCTGTTCCATCATGCTGCTATCCTTCTCCTTACATTTCCTTATAATATTGTATCATCACCGCAGTTCCACAGCAAGCAGATTACCCGAATTTCGCTTACACTTTCGTATACATCCGGAAAACACATACCAAACCGCATTGGCATCCTGCTTTTTCTTTTCCCGGTTGTAAGCCTCCGCAGCTTATGTTACAATACTTTGGAAATAAAATCGCACGAACCAATAACCTATTCACAATAAGGAGTATACACATGTCCGCAAATGTAATTTTAAAAAAGGGCGAAGGCCGCACCTTAAAGGCCGGCGGTGCCTGGATCTATGATAACGAGATTGACAAAATTGAGGGAGAGTTCGAAAACGGTGATATGGTTTTCGTTTCTGACTTTGACGGCTACCCGATGGGACAAGGCTTTATCAACACCCGTTCCAAGATCACCGTCCGTATGATGACCCGCAAAAAAGATACCGTGGTCGATGACGCTTTCATTGAGATGCGTGTCCGTGATGCCTGGGAGTACCGTAAAACGACCGTAGACACCTCCAGCTGCCGCCTGATCTTCGGCGAGGCCGATTTCCTGCCTGGCATCGTCATCGACAAGTTTTCGGATGTTCTGGTAGTCGAATCCCTGGCGCTGGGCATTGACCGTTTCAAACCGGTCATCCTGGATAAGCTGAAGAAAGTCCTGGCTGAGGACGGCATCTCCATCCGCGGCGTTTACGAGCGCAGTGACGCCAAGGTCCGCCTGCAAGAGGGCATGGAGCGCGTGAAGGGTTTCATCGGTGAACCGTTTGATACCAAGGTTGAAATTGTAGAGAATGGTGTCCGCTATATGGTAGATGTTCAGGATGGCCAGAAGACCGGCTTCTTCCTGGATCAGAAATACAACCGCCTTGCCATCCAGAGACTTTGTAAGGACAAGAAGGTTCTGGACTGCTTCACCCACACCGGCTCCTTCGCGCTGAATGCCGGAATTGCCGGAGCTGCTTCCGTTCTTGGTGTGGACGCGTCCGAGCTGGGCGTAGCTCAGGCCCGCGAAAACGCAGAGTTAAACGGACTCTCTGACCGTGTCACCTTCCAGTGCGCAGATGTCTTTGATCTGCTTCCGGAGCTGGAACAGAAGGGCGAAAAGTTTGATGTGGTTATTCTGGATCCGCCGGCCTTCACCAAATCCCGCAGTTCCATCAAAAACGCTGTCAAGGGCTACCGCGAGATCAACCTGCGCGGCATGAAGTTAGTAAAGGACGGCGGCTACCTCGCTACCTGTTCCTGCTCCCACTTCATGGACCCAGAGCTGTTCACCAAGACCATCCGCGAGGCCGCAGCCAACGTACACAAACGCCTCCGCCAGGTAGAATACCGCACCCAGGCAGCCGACCACCCGATTCTCTGGACCGGAGGCGAGCAGGCATCGTATTACTTAAAATTCTACATTTTCCAGGTCGTGGATGAGAAGTAACAATATAGAGACAGAACCCACTACAGGTCCGAAGCCGGTAATCCCGGCATAC
>ERZ779842.1208-NODE-1208-length-22684-cov-4.879093_pt1 | contig 22684 bp, 18 predicted proteins | sample MGYA00511095_ERZ779842 | MGnify/ENA primary metagenome ERZ779842 (study PRJEB29588, sample SAMEA2154036) | human gut metagenome | biome: human gut; feature: human-associated habitat; material: faeces | place: Denmark | collected 2008/2010 ... | reverse complement strand
TTTGTCAATATAATTTTAAAATAATTTTGATAAAATTAGAAAGAACTGAAAATGTAATATATATATCAGAAAATTCAAACAATTATAAATACGATTAGAAATAGTTATAGCCATTTGCAATATATTCGGGGTTTTGCTATTGTTTCCGTCCATAAATGCATGATACACTAAAAAATAGATGAAAAATACAGGCTATGGCATTGGGATAAAGAAAGGAGACCTACAGATATGGGAGGATTTTTTGGCGTTGCATCAAAAGAAGCATGTAATCTGGATCTTTTTTATGGAACAGATTATCATTCGCATCTTGGAACCCGCCGCGGAGGTATGGCTACTTACGGAAGTGATGGCTGGAAGAGAGCGATTCATAATATTGAAAATTCGCCGTTCCGTACAAAATTTGAAAAAGATGTTGATACAATGAAGGGAAATATTGGAATTGGATGTATTTCAGATTATGATCCACAGCCAATTCTGATCCAGTCGCATCTGGGGTGTTTTGGAATTACGACAGTAGGTAAGATCAATAATGCGGATCAGCTGATTCGGAATCTTTATGAAAATGGACATACACATTTTCAGTCTATGACCAATGGACAGATCAATTCTACAGAGCTGGTTGCGGCATTGATCTGTAAAAAGGATTCGTTTGTTGAGGGAATCCGTTATGTGCAGTCAGTAGTTGAAGGCTCGATGACGCTTCTGCTTTTGACAGAGAATGGAATTTATGCAGCCAGAGACCTTCTCGGACGTACACCGGTTGTGATCGGAAAGAAAGAGAATGCATACTGCGTTTCCTTTGAAAGCTTTGCATATATCAACCTTGGATACACAGATTACAAAGAGCTGGGACCTGGGGAAATCGTCTACGTGACACCGGAATCTGTGGAGACTGTAAGTCCTGCATGTGAAAAGATGAGAATCTGTTCGTTCCTGTGGGTATACTATGGATATCCTACTTCTTCTTATGAAGGGGTTGGTGTAGAAGAAATGCGTTACAACTGTGGAAAGCTTTTAGCACAGAGAGATGACCATTCGATCGACGTGGATATTGTTGCAGGAGTTCCGGATTCGGGTATCGCTCATGCGATAGGCTATGCAAATGAATCAGGTATTCCGTATGCAAGACCATTTATCAAATATACTCCGACCTGGCCAAGATCTTTCATGCCGACAACACAGAGTCAGCGTAATCTGATCGCCAGAATGAAACTGATCCCGGTACATAGTCTGATCGAAGACAGGAGCCTGCTGCTGATCGATGATTCTATCGTGCGTGGCACACAGCTCCGTGAGACGACAGAGTTCCTGTATCAGAGTGGCGCAAAAGAAGTGCATGTCCGCCCGGCATGTCCACCGCTTTTGTACGGATGCAAATATTTGAACTTCTCTCGTTCCAAATCAGACCTGGATCTGATCACAAGAAGGATCATCCGTGAGTGGGAAGGCGACAATGATGTCAATGTACTGAGTGAATATGCGGATCCGAACAGTGACCGGTATGCAGCAATGCTGGAGGAAATCCGCAAGAGACAGAATTTCACTTCACTTCGTTATCACAGACTGGATGATCTGATCAAATCAATCGGGATTGATGCATGCCAGGTATGTACCTACTGCTTTAACGGTGTGGAATAACAGGTAAATGAAAATATAAAACAGGTGTCCACGTAAGTATATCTTAGTGATATATCCCAGTGGGCACCTGTTTTTGTGTATACGATGAGCCAAGTGCAGATTTGTGCTTGCACAAGGATCTGCATTTGGCGAATGTACATCATCGAGCTGTTAAGCGAGATGATGTACAAAGTATAAGAATCGAGTAGGAGTCAGCCTACTCGATTATATACGATTTTAGTGTATACAATGATGTGGAATGGTGTACAAAGCATGCGGAGCGGCAGCTCCTTCTGCAAAGCTGCACTATAGCAGCAGATCATCTATCTTCACATAGTCTCCCATCCGGTATGCCTCAATTGCATTTCCATTGATCACATAGAACTTGTCGTTTGCATACACACCGCGGGTTCCAAGATAAGAATTACCGTTGACTTCCTCTTGCATCTGTACCTGGAAGCCCTGATTTTTATCGTAAGAAAGGATCACATACTGGTTGGCAGATCCGGAAAGCGGAAAGCCGATCAGATTCTTTTCCGGATCAACCAGTGCTGCACGGTAGTCAGAAAAGACATCCGAGTAATAGTACTGATCCAGTGTGTACTTGCTGACTCCCTTCACATCCGAAGGATCACTGATATCAAACATGGAGACCTTTACCCCGTTTGTGACTCCATTTTCATCGGTATCCATACCGATGCCAAGAAGCAGATTATCACTGTAAAAATGCAGGTATTCCGAAAAGCCGGGAATTTTCAGCTTGCCAAGGATCTTCGGATTCTCCGGATCGGAAAAGTCTACGGAAAATAAAGGATCTGTCTGTTCATAAGTTACAAAGTAACCGGTATCGCCCAAAAATCTTGCGGAATAGACCTGTTCATCTTTGGCAAGATCTTCGATTTTACCGATTGTTTTCAAATCTGCATCCAGCACATAGACTGCATTGGACTGTGAAGAGTTTCCGGCATTGTGCGTAACCGTTGTCACCAGTCGCAGCGTATTGTCATACTCATCAATGCTGAAGGAATCGTTCAGATATCCTTTTACTTTGCCCTGGGCAGAGCCGGAAAGTTTTCCTTTATTGTAAGACAGCTTGCGGAGGATCGTCTGATTCTTTGCCGCAAGATTATCTGCGAGGATACTGCTGTTCGTATATTCGTAAATATAAAGGTTGTTCTCACTCACATAGATTTCACCATTCTCAGACATGACTGCTTTTTGGTCTGCTGCCTTATCCGGACTGGAAGCGGAAATGGAACTGACAACAAGGTACTGGTCTGCTGCATGGTTCGTCGGGAGATAGATATCCGACTGCTTCAGAAGATTGTCACCGACAAGCGGAACATAGGAAGGATAATCTTTTTTGGTGATCGTATCGTAAATATAATAGTCGCTGAATACATACAGATATCCGTCTTTAAAACGTGAAGTGCGGTAGTAACCACTCTGATCCACGGTTCCGATGGATTTCGGATTGTTGATATCTGCCAGATCATAAGTCTGGATACGGGTACAGCTGCCGCGGTACAAGGTTTTACTGTCAGAATCAACCTGCGTGTTCTGCATGTTGCCAAGGACAAAAAGCTTCTGGTCACTCAGGTAAAATTCGGATGCCTGAAAATTCTCATTCAGCGAAATGTCGGAAACAGCCTTCATCTGATCAGACCGGATATCTACAATGGAAATCTCCTGTGAGTTTGCTTTCAGTGTATAAAGATAATTTCCATCCGTTTTTACAATGTCTGCTTCACCGACACCCTCTGTGCGGACGTTGGTATCGGAAAATGAAGTATCCACAGCACGTGCAGAGGCTGTTGCAGAATCCGAAGAGGAGCTGGAGCTATCGGTGCGTGCACCACTGTCGGCTGTTTCATTTGAATACATGACAATTCCGCTGTCGGTTGAACCGGTAGCGGATGAAGAATCCAGCTCATCCTGATAAGATTGCAGGTATGTGTAGACTTCATCATAATCGGTTGCCGTCTCTAAAGTATCGGAAGAGGCAAGCTTACCGGAGGATGTACCAATTGAAGAACTGCCTTTTGCGGAAGAAGTGGCTGAGTCTGAAGAAAGATTCTGCTGGCGGATGTGGGCTCCAATGCCGACAACCAGTATCAGTGCGGCAGCGATAAGTCCTCCGCGCATCCGGTGGCCGCGGGAAAATCCATGCTTTTTCGGGATATGTCCGGAAGCCTGAGTGCTGTTAGGAGCTTCCAGCATTTTCATAATCTGATCCGGCGCAAGGCTTTCCGGAACAGGAGTTTTTTCCGTAGATTGTTTTATTTTATCCAGTATTTCTTTTTCGTAATCTGTCATATAAAACACCTCCTATTACTCTTTTATCCTACTCTTTCAGAAGCCAGCTCATCTTTTCGAGGGCACGCTTTCTGCGGGAGCGGACTGTATTCGGGTTCATTTTTAGCATTTCTCCGATCTCTTTACTGTTGTAACCGCCATAGACGGATAAACCGATGATCAGCTGATCGTCTTCATCGAGAATAAGAAAAGCACGTTCCACATCTGTGCGGAGTCCGTCACAGTATGTGGCAGAAGCATGATCTTCTTTCAGCTCGGTCTCGGTCCGTTCACGGCTCTTTAACTTCCGGCGGCACACATTTGCCAGAATCTGAAAGATCCAGGAACGGAATGCTTCTTCTTTGCGTAATTTATGTATGTTCTCATAGGCGGAAAGAACGGCTTCACTGACGGCGTCTTCTGCATCCTGCGGATGATGCATCATGCAGAGCGCAAAACGATACAGATCCTGATAAACCGTCTTATATAATTCTTTAAATGCAATTGCATCGATCATAAAGTCCCTCCTCTCATAACAGGTTCTTTGTATATAAGAGTATAAAAAAGTCGGAAGTGTTGCAAAAAGGGACAGAAAAATTTCCGTCCCTTTGAAATCATATCATTGTCTGAGAAAAATTAACCTCTGTAATAATTGATCAGACATCCTTTGAGGATGATCTCACGTTCTGCATCCGTCAGATCACCGAGCTTCAGATCGATCTCTTTCAGATCATCGCCTACGACATAAGCCCTGATCGTGGAAGCTTTGTCTTCTACTGCTTTGCGGATATCCGGCACGAAGAGATAGTCACCGTTCCTGAAAGAAAGCTTTGTGTGTTCCTCTTCGGTAATAAACGGAAGCATGCCCCAGTTGATCAGGTTCGAGCGGTAACGTTTGGTTGCGTACTCATTCGCGATATTCGCCCAGCCGCCGAGAACCTTCTGGCAGGAAGCAGCCTGTTCACGGGCAGAACCATCGCCAGGTTTGACCGCAAAAATGGTACTTCCGACACCGATATTTCCTTTGCCGACTTCCGGATAAGACTTCTGGATTGCTGCCATCACCGGTTTTAATTCATCCAGTACATCCAGTGGACAAGTACCTGCTTCAATCGCTTTCTGGGCTTTCTGGACCTCTTTCGCGCGTCCTACATAGGCAGGATCCTTTCTGGAAAGTGCAAATTCAGCAAGTCCAAGCGGGTTGGAACGATAAGAAGAAGTCTCGCCGGACGGGATCAGTTCGTCTGTCGTTGTAACCGGATCGTGGATCTCAGATACGACCTTCAGGATCAGATTCTCAGGAAGAGCGCTCATTGCCGGCCAGTCTTTGATGTTCGGCCCCAATTTGATCTCAACTGAAGGATCAGCAACGCCGTGGCTGTCAAATACACGGTTTGCGTAAATTCTGGAATCAAAGTGGTAGGTCGGGTTCTTGTATTCAATATCAAAATCTGTTGCCGGAGTAAGGAAACCTTTGTTCGCAGCAGTTGCGGCAATGGAACGTGCATCCATAAGGGCAACAGATGCGATCTGTCCACTCTGCAGCTTGCTTCCTTCACGGTTCGGGAAGTTACGGGTAGAGTGACGGATGGAAAATGCGTTGTTTGCCGGAGTGTCCCCAGCACCGAAGCACGGTCCGCAGAAGGCAGTCTTCACGATCGTACCGGCTTCCATCAGGTCAGCAACCGCACCATTTTTCACAAGCTCCATGTAGATTGGTGTACTTGCCGGGTAAACACTGAAGGTAAATTCATCTGATCCGATGTATTTGCCACGGATGATGTCTGCGGCAGCACAGATATTTTCAAAACCGCCACCGGCACAGCCTGCGATGATACCCTGATCGACATAAAGTTTACCATTTACGATTTTGTCCTGAAGAGAGTAATCCACAGCACCGTCCAGGCTTATCAGCGCGCGCTGCTCTACATCATGGAGAACATCTGCGAGGTTGGCATTGACATCCTCGATGGTGTAGACATTGGACGGATGGAACGGCATGGCGATCATAGGCTTGATATCGCTCAAGTTGACGTATACAAGACCGTCATAGTAAGCGACTGCGCCAGGATTTAGTTCCTTGAAGTCATCACTTCTTCCGTGGATATCGTAGAACTCTTTGATCTTGTCATCGGTTCTCCAGATAGAAGAAAGGCAGGTTGTCTCTGTCGTCATAACATCGATTCCGATACGGAAGTCTGTACTTAATTTGCCAACGCCAGGTCCGACAAATTCCATGACCTTGTTATTGACATAGCCATTGCCAAAGGTTGCGCCGATGATCGCAAGGGCAACGTCCTGCGGTCCGACACCTTTCAACGGTTCGCCGTCCAGATAGATTCCGACAACGCCCGGCATCTTGATATCATAAGTCTTGTTCAGAAGCTGTTTTACAAGTTCCGGTCCGCCCTCTCCCATTGCCATGGTACCGAGTGCACCATAACGGGTGTGGCTGTCAGAACCAAGGATCATCTTGCCGCCGCCTGCGAGCATTTCACGGGCAAACTGGTGGATAACGGCCTGATGAGGCGGAACATAGACACCGCCGTACTTCTTCGCACAGGTCAGTCCAAACATGTGATCATCTTCATTGATCGTACCGCCGACTGCACACAGAGAGTTATGGCAGTTGGTCAGAACATAAGGGATCGGGAATTTCTCCAGTCCGGATGCTCTCGCAGTCTGGATGATTCCGACAAAGGTAATGTCGTGTGAAGTCAGCTTGTCAAATTTGATCTGAAGCTGTTGCATATTACCGGAAGTATTATGCGCACTTAAGATCCCATAAGCCATTGTCTCTTTTGCAGCAGCTTCTTTTGTTGTCTCAATACCTGTCTTGCTTTTTACGGCAGCAAGTGCATCGGGTGCATCTGCAATTACCTCAGTACCGTGTAAAAGATAGGCACCGCCTTTGTATAATTTCACCATATCATGTCCTCCTATTTTCTGTTTTCTATGAATTTCATGTGGTCTGCGACCATTAAAGCAATCTTAAATGTCAGGGCGTCCTCAAAGACTCTGACATCCAGCCCGGTCTGCTTCTGGATCTTCTCCAGCCGGTAGACGAGCGTATTCCGGTGGACGAAAAGCTGTCTCGCTGTCTCCGAAATATTCAGGCTGTTTTCAAAAAATTTATCAACTGTGGATAAGGTTTCTTCGTCAAACTGATCAACGGTATTTCCGGCAAATACTTCTTCCAGGAACATCTCGCATAAGGAAACGGGAAGCTGGTGGATCAGCCGTCCGATACCGAGTTCGCGGTAGGATAAAATATTGCGTTCCGGATAGAAGATACGTCCCACATCCAGAGCCATGCCTGCTTCTTTGTAAGACTGTGAGACCTCTTTGAGTTCGGGAATGATGGTTCCGAAGGAAAGCCGGACATTGACCATAGCTTCGGTGTTGATCGCATTCACCAGCATATCGGCAGTCGAACGGATCGTATCATAATCATCCGTACTGTCAAGGGACTTGATCAGAATAATATGTCCCTCATCTACGGCAGTAACAAAATCACCGGTTCCCGAGGAATAAATCCCGCGGATCATATCCAGGACGATCGTGTCATCCGGATTCTTCGGTTCGATCAGATAGACGACTCTGCGCTGCTCCACTGTAATACCAAGCTTTTTCGCCTGATTGTAGATATCTACGAGAAGCAGGTTATCCAGGAGCAGGTTCTGGATAAAACGGTTACGGTCAAGACGTTCGCTTCCGGATCTTAAAAGGCTCTCCAGCTGGCAGACACTTAAGCGTCCGCTGGTATGCACATCAATCTCATTATTGTGCTCGATCACGAAAATATAAGTCAGTTCATCATCATAAACCGGGAACAGACCATAGCATTCATCCAGGTGCTCCTCCGCTACGCCGGTAACCTCCAGCTCTTTTAAAAATGAGCAAACTGCTTTTTTCACTGAAGGTTTCTCCTTACCTACAGCTGCAAGCATCACTCCGTCTGTGTTCCAGATGGAACAGTTACACTCGATGATATCCCCTATTTCATTGATTGTTCTCTGTAAAATCTGGTTGGATAACAATCCATTCACCTCTCCATTCTTTTCAATATATGACAAATGGGAGAATTGTGAAATTCCCCCATCTTCTTCTGACAATACAATCTGATATTATTTTAGCAAATGTTTTACACTTTAGCAAGTTAAAATGAAAAACGTTCTCTCTTATTCGTCTTCGTCATCGCGTCTGTCAAGCATGGCAGCAACGATTTCAAGAATCACAGCAAGACCGATGATGGATGCAGCGGCAATCTTTCCGGCAGTGCCGGTTGCAGCCTGTGCGATACCGCCGACAACCGGAACAGAAAGCTTTACTTTTCCGATGTAGTTGTTGTAAGGGATCGGATTCATATCTTTTTCCTCATTGGCATCCCCTTTGGTGATAAACTGTCCCATCGCCGGGCTGTTGGATACTACGCGGTGGGTGATGATCGAGCCGTCTGCATTGTTGCTGTAAAAAGCAATGACATCATCTTTGACGATCGTGTCTGGTTCTTCATACCGGACATAGACCAGGCTTCCCGTCGGGATCGCCGGTTCCATGCTCCCACTGATCACGGTGTACATCTGAAAACCAAAAGCTTTCGGAAGCGTCAGCGGAATACAGGCAAGAATCAGTACTGTCAGTAAAACAGTGCCCAGTGCACTGCAAAATGCAGCCACCGGGCTTTTCTTTTTCTTCGTTCTCTTCAAAAAAGACTTCTCCTTTAGTGCCGCGCTTTTTTTATTTTGCACGTTTTTTCAAGAATACGATCAGTCCTGCGAGAGCTGCTACCGCAACAACGATAATGCCGATCCCTGCTGCGATCGGAGTCTTGCTCGTCTTGTCTTTCGCATCGATATTTCCTTTTGGAGTGTCTTCATCATCCAGATCTACCAGAGACTTTGGTGTCTGTTCATCCTCAGATGTTGCAGTATCTTTATCTTTAGATGTCGTATTCTGAGAATTGTCTGCATTCGTTGTACCACCGGCAGTACCGCCTGTTGTAGTACCACCCGCTGTAGTACCACCTGCTGTAGTGCCACCCGCTGTAGTACCTGTACCAGTACCGGCGGCTGCACCTGTTGTACCGGTAGCTCCTGTTGTACCTGCTGCACCGGCAGGAGTTGCGGTTCCAGGAACTGTTGTTGTGACGGTAGTTGTTGTCTCAACGATACGGTCTGTAGCTCCCGGTGTGTAGGTAAACGTAAATACATTCTCAGATTCATTATCACTCAAAGTCTTCGTAAGTGCAAGAGCATCTGGAATATAATTTTCAATATAACGGTAAGCAACGACCGGTTTATCACCGATATTGCCATAGAACGTCTGACTTTCTGCCAGTGATTTACCGGATGCATCCTGATAATTTACGGTATAGGCAACCATATTGCCTTTGATTCCGTAAGCGACTACATAGTCGGCATCTTTATCAACGGTAAAGGAAGGAGCCGCAAGTGTTTCGTTATTGTCACGTCCGCTGAGACGGATTCCTTTGACATAATACTTGTCGTCTGTTACCTGGATGTCATTCAGATTGAAAGTAACGGTAGAACCGGAAGCAATGTTTGTCTGCTCGATCTTGTTCTGTCCGTTAATTGTTCCTTTGTTACCTGCGGATAATGTTACCTTGTAGGTATACGGTGTAGTATCATCTGCCATAACGCTCATTGTGGATGCACCGAGTGTCATGGATACAGTCAGAAGAGAAACCAGTAATCTTTTCCATTTTTTCATCTGCTTACTCTCCTTTCTGTCTGCGTCTTTTTGTGTTCTTATTGAGTGTGTAGATACCATATGCAAGAAGGATCAGTCCACTGATGAGTGCAAGCACACAGAAGAGAAGAACTCTTGCGGTATCACCGGTTTTAACGGTCTTGGTTGTCTTAACAATCTTATTCTTGGTGATGGTTTTGCCGGCTGAAACCTTTTCTACTGCAAAGTTCATGCGGAGCTTTGCGAGTGTGAGCTGATAACCGTTGCCCTGTGTCTCACCTTCAACACCGACGGTAAGGTGTACCGTTCCGGTATTATTGGAAGCAAGTCTTCCGAGGTAGAAATATTCTTGGGTTGAGCTATCGATCTGCTTCAGACCTTCTCCTGCTTTGGAAGCGCCTTCCCCTCCGACAGTTGTACTGTCATAGAGTACCTTTTCGGCATTATCACTTCCAACATAGGTCAGCTTGTATTCATAAGCACCACCTTCTGCGGAAGACTGTGCATCCTCCAGTGTCTGGATCACTTCGTTGGTCATGTACCAGTCGGTATCCGTACTGTCGGAGTTCTTAAGCTGAACCTTGAGCTCGATGCTGTCACCCGGCTGGATATTTGCCAGCTCGTCAGTCACATCGGAGCTTTTAAAAGTACTTTCCATCTTGCCGCCGGTGAAATTAACCTGCCATCCGTCGGCTCCCTGATAATCTTTTGCAAATGCAGTTGTGTGTACCCCTGCTGCCATTATCACTGTCATGGCGAGGCACAAAATTTTCTTTTTCATACTCTGTACCTCCCTACTGTAAGCTCATTGTTGTTTCGTCGTCTGATACATTCACATCCACGCCCCAGGCACTCTTGATCGCGTCCTTTGCGTTGTGTGTCTGAACTGCATCCACCTCTGCGTCAACGTGGAAGGTGTAGCCATTGTACTTGTAAGTATAAGTGATGGTTTTGCCTTTTTCAGATTCGGTTACATGCTTTGTTACATCCGATGCAATCGAAGGATTGATTCGGAGTGTATCCGATAATGCCGGTGTGGTATCTCCGGCTGCAACTGCCTTGGTATAATAAAGAACGGTACGCTCTTTCGTGGACTGTGCATCTGCAACCTGCCATCCATTGTCTGTGAGGAAGTTCAGCTCGATCAGTTCCGGTGAAAGTTCGGTGTTCTTTTTACCTTCTTCGTCCTGCCAGCTCTTTGTAATGATCACACGTACAAAGGTGTCGATCGTACCGCTGTTCTTGACGCTGATTGCTTCATTATATTTCTTGCCGGGTGTAAATGTCTCATCCTTTCCAAGAAGGTTTGTGAGAAGTGTACCCTCTGAGGTTCCCTTCCATTCATTGTTCGATACATAATCCCGGCTGCTGACTACTTTGTCATTTTCCAGAAGAGATACGCCGATACTCTGCATATTCATCTGTGCGGAATAATTCTCACTGTAGTAAGTGAGTGCGGCGCGTGTACTGCCGACAGTGCTTCCAACCAGCAGGAGTGCTGCGGCTGTCAGGACCAGGGCAGGTTTCTTTGGAAATGATTTCTTTTTCTTTTTCATTCTCATTACCTCCTACTCTGTCGTCTGTGTGCTGTCGTCTTTGATTACATGGTTCCAGTTGGCGTATGGTGTACCATCTTCCTTGTAAAGAACCGGTGTGCATTCCTGGATAACTACGATGTTAAATTCTTCTGGTTTGTCATCTCCTGACGGGAATGTGTATTTGATGTTGAGTTCCTTTGTGGTTTTTGCTTTTGCCGGAAGTACTTCATCGTAATACCAGTAGCCGTCACCGCGGTCTGTCCATCCGCCGTCTGGTGCGTTATAAGTAAGCTCTACCGGTGCGAATGCTGTGACTCTTACGAAACAGTCATAATCACCGGTATTTTTAATTGTAATGTGCTTTCCGTTTTCATCAACTTCTTCTTTCGGGACTGTCTCAGTAAATCCCATATTCATTTTCACACCGCCACCGGCTGTCGAATAAGTTGTAAAATACGCCATCGCGCTTCCAACTGCCAGGGTTCCGGTAAGAGCAAGTGTTGCTGTTGCCATGATTAGTGGTTTTTTATGTAACTTTCTCATTCCGATTCCCCCTTTCTAGTTCTTTGCTGCCGGTTTGGTGTACTGATACTGATCATTTTCATCGAGTTTGAAATTATTTTTTACACCGTAACCGCCATTGGTACGTCCGTCATGTTCGTTGGTAAAGGTAACTTCTGCAATCTCGCCTGCAACAGGTTTTTTCTCGCTTCCTGTTTCATCATTTGCGATGATCGTTGCTGTCTGACCATTTGCAGAAGTAAGCTTGTAGCTTGCTCCGCTGTAGATCTCGGTAACAACTACGCTAGATCCGGAAGGAATCTTTTTAATAGTAGCTGATTTGGAACCTTCTGCGTCAAAGGTAAGTTCTTCTACTCTGCTTTCCTTCTTGCCATCCAGTGTTGTGATATCAATCTGGAATACGAAAGTAGCTTTGTCACCGAAGGTAGCATTGAGATTTTCTAGCTTCTTGTTGATCACCAGATCGCCATATCTTACATGCTCTTCCGGCTTAAGACCAACGGCACTGCTATTTTCTTTGGTTAGATCGTAGATCCAGTCGTCATTCTGTGTACTGTAATAATTGTTAGTAGGCAGAGATACAAGATAAGGTGTAAAGGTGTAAGTATAGTTGGTTGTGATCACCTTTGGTGTATCTACAAGGTAAAGTCCGGTATCGAGATCAGTTGCGCGACCGCTGCCATTTTTCAAAGTAACTGGTTGTGCAGTTGCAGTGGAATCGGTCAGCTTATTTTTGGCTTCCTTTGCTCGTTTGGCCCACTCTGCGGTAGCTTCGTTCAGGTTATCAGCACTTACGGATGAAAGATCCAGTCCGCTGAAAGCACCGATCGCAGTGTATTCGCCGGATTCATTTACCGAAGCAACCTTGTACAGGTTCACCGGAATGTCGGTAGTTAGAAGTTCACTGCTGTGTCCTTCTACGGAAAATTCGAGAGAACACTTCTGGTCTGTCTCGATTGCATTCGCGGCTCTTGCACCCGGAAGTGTAAGAAGCGGAACTGTAAGAGCGAGAGCTAACAGAAAGGTACTTCCCTGTTTTAATCTTTTATTCATCATCGCCTCATGTCCTCCTTAAGAAATCTTGGTTATTCTTTGTGAGCTTTTCTCTTGGAAAGAAATCTTAAGAGAATGATCACAAGAATCGTGATTGAAAGTCCTAAAATTAAATAGAGCATATAATAATTCTGAATGGCCTGAACCATTGAATCAGAAACGGATTCGGCAGCATCTTCTTCGCCGTTATACGGAACTCTGGTTCCTCTTACGAGAAGTCGATGAGAGTTGACTCCGTATGGAGTACAGGTAAATAAAGTAACCTGATCTTTTCCTTCTTCGATCTGAAGCGCCTTTTCCAGGGTTTCATGATCGTCCTTATCTACCATCGGAAGAATCTGATCCACCTTGTAGGCAAGGACTTCATCCAGTACATGGATGTAAAATTTATCACCGGCTTTGAGCTGGTCGATATCGGTAAAAAGCTTTGCACTCGGAAGTCCGCGGTGTGCGGCGAGTATGCTGTGGGTGCTTTCGCCGCCGATCGGAAGCTTTGATCCGTTCAGGTGTCCGACACCGGTCTGCAGATCTTTGTCGGAAGTACCGTGGTAAATGGCAAGCTTGATGTTGATTTTCGGAATGGAGAGGTATCCCATGACACCGTCATCTGCAACATTCAGAACCTTCCAGTACTCGGTGTTCTTCAAGTTCCCGTCATCCTCTCCGAACACATCTCCGTAAAGATTGTTCTGAGTGAGGGTAGCGTTGAAAGCTTTGGCTTTCTCCCATTCGGATGTAAAATCTTCCTCCGTCAGATCCTGTACCTTATCTTCATAACTGCTGATCAGCTGATTCTGACGGTAGGTGTTCCATTGATTGGATACTGTGGGATAGATCAGAATCCCAAATCCTATTAAGAATAACAAACCGAAAAGGAAGGTTGAGATTTTTCTTTTCATAGGCGTAATTCCTTTCGCGTTCTTATTCTCTTATCTAAGAGGTCTTATCTTTTTTATTCTGAAGCTTCTTCTCCTTTAAGTATAACACAAGGATGAAGATTGCGGTAACTGTAAGACCAATAATTACCCAAAGTAGATAATTTGTATGAAGACTGATTCCGCTAAGTGGTGTCTTTTCATCGGCAACCTCCTGTTCTACGTAATCCACTCTGTGCCCACGTACCAGAAGTCGCTCGGTATTGACTCCGTAAGGTGTGCAGGTCAGAAGTGTTACAAGATCTTCGCCTTCCTCTACTGCAAGGGCGGAAGTTTCTTCCGGTTTGACAACGGAAATCTTATCCACTTCATAACATAAGGTTTCGTTTAACACATGGATCAGGAAATGATCGCCTTCATCAAGCTGATCCAGATCTGTGAAAAGAGAAGCACTTGGAAGTCCCCGGTGTGCTGAGATAACGGCGTGAGTACTTTTACCGCCGATCGGAAGTGAGCTTCCTTCCAGATGCCCTGCGGCCTGTTTGAGGACATCCTCGTTCGTGGTGTGATAGATCGGGAGCTTGATGTCGATCTTTGGGATCTCTACGATTCCCATCATCTCGTCATCGGCAATATTCAGAGCGTCCATGTAAGTGGCATCTTCTTCGTCACTGGCTTCTGCTACTGCGAAAGAATCAGGAAGGATACTTGGAAGTAATGCTTCGTTGTAAGCTTCTGCTTTCTTAAGCTCTGCGTCATAATCAATCTCATGTGCCGCATCCTTTTCGGATACAGTTTGTTCATAACTGCTGATCAACTGCTTTTGCCTGTGGTTATTCCACTGGTTGGCAATGAACGGATACAGCAGTAAGGACAACCCGGCTAAAAATATAATTCCGATAATGAATTTATTCAGTTTAGATTTCATCCGAACTCTCCTTGCTGTTGTATTATTTTTTAGGAATCCGGGGCAAAGGCCCCGGATTCAGTATCTGATTATAAATAATTATTGCAATTATTTGTTGTCTGATTTCTTGCGGCTTGCGAAGAACAGACCAGCTGCTGCGATCATGATTACGCAACCAGCGATTGTGAAGATTGTAGTACCGATACCACCTGTTGATGGAAGAGCGGAAAGCTTGCTATCTTTAACCTGAATAGTTCTATTCTGATGTTCACCTTCTTCAAGTGTTACATTAGGAATATTATTATTGACAGAATATCCTTCTGGTGCAAGTGTTTCTGTGATTACATATTCTCCAGCACCAAGACCTTTAACTGTCACGACACCCTTTTCGTTAACGGTAACATCTGTAACTTTTTGTTTTCCTTCTGGAATAACAGTATCTTCTGTGTATAATGTGTATTCGCCAGCGCTTAATTCGACAAACTCAAGAGTTGTCTCTCCTTTTTTAATGGAGAATTTGGCACCAGTTAATGGATTTGGAGTAGTTTTATTATCATCAGTTTTATTAATTGTGATAGAGCCTGAAGTACCAACTACTTCAGATGGTGTGCTATCATAATCGCTGGTTGCTTTATTGCTGTATGTACCATCATCACTGGTTACTACTGCTGTGACTTCAACACGAACTGCAGCAGCAGCATGTGCGTTTGAGGTTCCGATATAATCAGAAGTAAAACTAACAGTTACGGCTTTATCTTTAACACCTAATTCGCTGATAGTGTAGTCAACATTTTCAGTTAATTCGGTTCCACCAACAGATACTTTAACTCCAGTAACTTTCATACCAGTTGGAGTATCTGTAATAGTAAATGTTCTATTAGTATTATCGTCGGCATAACTTGGAAATACTGTGTCAATGTTAAATTCTACAGTTTCGCCTTTAATAACAAATGTCTGGTTAGAATTTTTTAATGTTTTAACTACAGTATAAGTTTCACCTTTTGCACTGATTTCTTTTGAAACAGGTTTAATTAAATTAGAATTTTCATCATAATCATAAGTACCTGTACCCATTACAGTATAGCTAGTTGTATCACCAGAAGCTGTGATTAAATATGCACCAACTTCTAAGTCTGTAAAATCGCAAGAGGTGGTATTTACATTTTCTTTTACAGCATTTGGAGATGTTGGTAAATATTTTTCAGCTAATTTAGCATAATCAATTTTTGCTGGTTTAGTTGTAAGATCAACTAAAGAAGGATCAGATTTTAATGCGTTTTTTACCCAATCTGTTACTTCCCAACTGCTAGTTGCATCGTTAAACTTAACAACCTGATAAAGATTCAAAGTAGTATTATCATTTGCTGTTAAATTTTTTACAGTAATCTTTGCTGTCGCTGCTGGTGCTGCGAATGATGTCATACTCATTCCGAATACCATTGCCAATGTCAATAACATTGCAAATAATTTTTTCATCTTTTTCATATTGTTGTCTCCTTTTCCTTTTAGGGCTGTGCCCAATTTTTTTATTGTCCCCTCATACGGGAGATTAACTTGTTTTGTGGCTGGGAGCCACTGAAAAGTAAATACGTTTGATTATCTTTCCAGCACCTCCCTGCATTTGTTTTTATATAAGATCCAAACGGCTATGAGCATTAGCATCATACCGCCGATCATATACAGGTAAATTCCGGTGCCTCCGGTTGATGGAAGTGAATATAATGGTGTGTTGTTAAAATAGTAAGTACAATTTGTAGGAGTACTATCTTCACCAGTTATTTCTACTTTTGAAACTATATTTGTTCCAGAGGTCTTTGTAATTGTCCACTGTGTAGGATTCAATGAATATCCTTCAGGTGCTTTAATTTCTTTGAATGTATAGCTATCAGTTACCCATTTGTTGAAAAGAATAGGTGTGCTACAGTTTTCATCTGCATACCATTTTACTAAACCGGTATCATCAGAAAGACCGTAATATACATTTTTAGATTTTGTTCCGGTTAATGAGAACTTAGCACCAGCCAGTTTTGGATGTTCATTTGTAGTAGGATTTACACTTGTACTTTGCTTATAGATTGCAAATACATTTACTTTGTAAATACCTTCTACAGATTGATCAACAACAATCTTTCCACCTTTTGGTACGGTTATTTCTTTTAATTTAGAATCGTTGATTGTTTTTTCTTCTGTTTGTGGTGTATCAATTGTTTTGCCAGCATCTGCTAAAATTGTGTTTCTTTCTGCAGATGTTTTCGGAATAAATGTTACTTTTAATTTGTACTGTTCAACTGTGTTACCGGTTACTGTTGCTGGGTGATTGCCATTTACACCTTTTGAATCAGGTACAAATTCAAATTTAAACTGTCCAACGATATCATTCGTATTAGGATAACTGTAATCTTTTGTGATGGAAGTACCAGTTCTTAAAGAAGAGATTTCTTCATCAGTTAATTCTGGAATACCAGCATCGCCTAAACCAAGACTTGTTTTACCATCTAATTCGATAACTTTGTAAGCGTCCAACAGTTCTTCAGCAAAATTGTCGGAGGTAATAGTTTCATTCTTGTAGAAAGTAATTTCTTTATTATCGAGAGTATGATTTAACAATTTTACATTTACTGACGGCTGTGGGAATGGTTTTGTATTCGTTGTTTCATCATTAAGGTATATTCCCGAATCAGAACCGTTAGTAGGAATTACATTTCCACCGATAAAATCATTTTTTGCCTGAATCTGGAAGTTTACGTGCCAACCAGGATTTGTTGGATCTTCAGCATTTCTGATTTTGGCAGCATCACCAGTCCAGGTGATGGTTGTTGTTCCGTTAGCATTTTCTGTGATTACAATAGTGTTGTCAGCCTTTGTATAAGTTGTGGTATTTGTTTCGGTGTTTTTTACACCTTCTACATTGCCAACTAAAGCAATTCGGCTTGCTTCTGTTAATTTGAATCTTGTATCAATCGTATCTACGATTTTTGTAGGTGTTACGGAATACAAATCACCGATTTTCCCTGCAAGAGCTTGAAAGATTCCGGTAAGTTGTTCTTTATCGCTTGTGGTGAAAGCGTATTGGTTATTACCAGAAGCTTTTGTTGCTATGTAGTCAGACAAAAATGCGGTATCTGTAGTTAAGGTGTCGTGATTGTAACTACTACCCCCCCACCAAGTGGTTGTTGAATGAGCACTCCTGTCATAAGAGGAATCACTATCCCCTTTATGCCAGTAAATTTGAGAATCTTTGGAATCTCTTCCAGTTTTAAAGTAACCTACAGTGTAAAGAATCGCATTACCATCATTTTCAGCTTTAATTTTTTCAGCATAATTGCAAGCTTTATTGGCAGACATACAGTTGAAACGTTGATGCCAATCATTACTAGCGCTGCCTGCTTCATCATAATGTCCTGGCATACCATCTGTAAAAAGCAATACATATTTATTAGAATTATGAGCAGCTTTAATTTTTGTGTATGCTTGACTTAATGCGTCTCCCATAGGGGTTCCACCACTAGTGGTGGTTTTCTTATCGATGAAAGCATTTAATGTATTAACCCCAGCGTCTGTTAATGTACAATAATCCCGTACGGTTGTAGTACCGCTACTGCCTTCATTTCCGCTGAACCATACGATAGATACTTCACTTTCAGGAGAACTTTCTTTTAATGTTGAAATAAAGCTTTTAGCGGAATCTTTTACTGCGGTTAAACCGTCAGATTCAAGAGAATCACTTGCATCAAGTACAAGAACTACGCTTGCCTTTTGTGCTGCTACATCAGGATTTCTACCGGTAGTTGCTGCATCCAGATTAATCTGAAAGATACGAGAAGATTCATCGATTATCTCAGCAGTTTTTCTGTTTGTAAGATTCTTTTCAGCTTCTTCCTTTTCTGTACTGTTTGCAATTGAGGTTACGCTTGTTCGAGTACTGTCACCGGTTTTATACATTTTTGCTTCGGAAGTAGTAACATCTACTGTCCAGGTATCTTTTGAAGCAATGTAGCCGTTTGGTGCACTTGTTTCTTTAATAATGTATGTACCGGAGTACAGACCGCCAAAAGTAACTGTTCCGTTTGCACTTGATACAGCAGTATCTTTTACTGTAGTTCCATCAGAAGCATATAATGTAAAGGTTGCTCCTGCTAATGCAGTACCGGAAGTAGTTGTCTTTGTAAAGGTTAAAGATTTCTCTGCTTCTTCTGAGTTAATAACTTTACTATTAGGAAGTGTAAACTCCATCTGACAGTTAGAAGCATAAGCACCACGTTCCATATAAAGGATTGTTAAGGTGTGTGTTTTATTTCTTTCATCTTCGCTTAAATTTTTTCTGTCTTCAGGTTTATAATTATCATTTCTAAGGATGGTTTTCCAAAGGTCAACGCTTTTATCTAAAGCAGAGTGGATACCACCGAGATCGATAACTACATTTCCTCCATTTTCCTTCGCGTCTAAAACTGCCCAAAGGTCATCGTCACCTTTAAAGGTATAATTCAAATCTCCGAGATAATCTCCGATTTTAAATTCGATATCATAACGCATACCGAAATAATCATTATGATCATTGTCGTTTGCTGAATCGGGATTATCATTTCTTATAGAATCAAGAGGATAGAAATTAGCACCTTCCGTAGTGTAGCCACGTAAAACGGATTCATTATCCTTTTTCACATCGGTTAATTTATAGGTATCACCGGAACGGGAAAGGCTTAATTTATATCCGCTGAGAACCTGTTTGCCGGATTTTGTGTCTTTTGTAAAAAATCCAGGTTCGTACATTAGCTGTCCGGAAGAGTTCGTCCCCATGTTCAGAGCGCCGGCGCTGAAGTCAACACCGGTTATGATTCCGGTAGTAGCATTATTATTACCGAATACTCTACCATTTACGTAGTTTACATTCCAATCACGTGAATCTTTATCCCAGGTATTGATGTATATATCTGATTCGTTTATCTTTACTGTTGTGTCATATTTGTTATCGTTATATTGATCTTTTATTAATCCACTTGCAAAACGGGTAGTTTTACTGGAGGCTTCATCATAATTGCTTGAATTGTTAATACTTGCATTATTGTTACCTTTGACCTGATAATCAAACATCTGTACAGATTCATCAGAAGTACCAGTTGTAGCGGTATAATATACTCGATAAGTCTGATTGGCAGTGATTACTTCGTTACCTGATAATTCAGCGCCTGCACTACCATCTGCATTGACTTTAACAACTTTCTGAGCGGTGTAATTACTAGGTGAGCTGAGATCTTCGATTTTCTGTCCTTTGTTTAGATGAACCGTAGAATCTCTGTATAATGGAGTTGTTGCATTCTGTAAATAATGCTGAACTGTAATGTCAACGCCACCGTCTGTAGTAGTAGTAATTACATAGGTTGAAAAATGATTGGTAGTCATTGTAACGGTATCTTCAGCAGCAGTTCCGGAAATATCATTTGCAGTCTGATTGGATTCATCAACATGATATACTTCTACATTTTCTGCATTTGTAAGATTTTCCTTAACTTCGCCACCTTCGAATTTGACATTTACATCGCCGGTTGGCTGTGTTTCGATACCATCTACAAGAAGCTTGATATCGTAAGCTTTATATGTAGCAATTTTGGTATTTGTTTCATCTTCTTTTTTCTTTAATGCGATTTCTACATCTTTTGTTTCTTCTTCATTTAATTCAGAAGCAGAGATCTCATAATTATTACCTTCCGGGAAAGAAGAACGAGGACCGCTCATTGTAATAGTGGTTCCGTTTACTGTTGTTTGAATAGAAACATCGCTTTCTTTTTCAATGGCTTCCTGATCAGCTACAGCAGAACTATCTTCGGTAGTAGGTTCTTCTGATACATTTTCTTCCGTTTGCTGTTCTTCTTGAGTTTCTACAGCTTGTTCTTGATTTTCTTCTGCTTCCGCTACAGGTTGTTGCTCGTCAGTCGAGTCATCCATGGATGTAGCCACCGGTTCATCTGCCATTGTAGTGGTCTGATCCTGGGCTTGCGTATCCAAATCATCAGCAAATGCTGATGTCGCACTGCTAAGCACAAGTACCATGCAAAGCATGAATGCTATTAAACGTTTCTTTGTATTACTTTTCATGGCGTCCTCCTTCTATTCCTCAATTCTGACTTCATAATTGTTATCAAGTGCTCCGTCTATCAGCTTCAATAATTCAAGGGCACTGCGGAAATGCTGCTCTCGCTGCTCTTCCACCCAAGTAACGCTGCCCTGCCAGGTACCGTTCTGCTGATCCATGATTTTTATTAAAAAAGTTCTTGTATTTTTTTGCTTTTTATTCATGTCAGTTTTCATCTGCCCTTCCTAATTATTTAGACTTTTTTATCTTATATAGGTATTGTATCTGACAAAGCATTACGTGAATCATTACCAATAACGAAAAATATTAACTTTTTTAAGCTATAACAAGAAATAGTCATGTTTTTGTAATAATATAATGATTTGATACCATGGTCAAAAGGTCAGAAAGCCGATGCAAGCTTGCTTGCAAGAGGATTTTTGACCTCTTGACCCGCCAAAAACATGAGTAAGTAGCCATTTTTCAAAGAAAAATGAGCGGATTACGAATGCTTTTGAGGACTGCGAGAGTGCAAAGCACGTAGTAATCTGGTATCAAAGGGGACAAAATACCTTTGAACCCCAACATCATGATTTGTAGGAGTGCGTAATATTTGTGTCTGACTCTACTATATGTATTGGGATATTAGAATAGAAGTAAAAGTGGGGAATAATGTGATGGAAGTGCAAAAAGTATAGATTGTGGGGAGCGCATAGAAAAGGAGCAATCTGGTTATAGCGGTGAGGGAGAGGGATTTTCCGGACAAAAAGATCCCATGACTGATATTGGGGAGATGCACTGCATCTTAGACGGTGATCAGTCACGGGATGGGGGTTATTTAGTTTTTATTCGATGCCAAATTCTTTTAATAGTTTCTTTTGGTATTCAATGTCTTTTGCGGCATGTTCCAGATCGTTGTAGCGTTTGGCATTTAGAAGACATATGGTTAACTGGTTTAATTCTGATCTGGTTTCAGCACGTCCTTCCATAAGCCCTTCCGCTCTACCTTCTTTTCTGGCATCTTCCTTCAAAGTCTTTTCATACAAGTCTTTATCGTATGTCGTCAGGATCATATTTGTTACCTCCGTTTGGCATAACGTAGATAATTTACTTAGTGTCATTCGATTCAATGCCTAATTCTTTTAATAGTTTCTTTTGATATTCGATATCTTCGGTAGCACGTTCGAGGTCGCTGTAGCGTTTGGCTTTTAGGAGATATTTGGTTAGTAGTTTGAATTCATTTAATTCTGCTCTGATTTCAGCGCGTCCTTCCTCTCTGCCTTCCTCTCTGGCATCTTCTTTCAAAGTCTTCTCATATAAGTCTTTGTCATATGTCGTCAGAATCATATTTGTCACCTCCGCTCGATGTTTTTTCAGAAAATCTGCCAACACGTCCTGATTAATACAGGTATCAATTGTTTTTTCTAATGCATCTTCTACAGAAAGTTCCGACTGTATATATTCCCTGACACATTGGACGAATATGGAATATTCTTCAAGCCTTCTGCAGTGCTTCATCAGCTCCTGATTGTGACCATAGTTGATGTTCAACATGGTTGCGGTGCATTCCAGGCAAGGTGCTTCGTTATCTGTATTTTCAAAGCAGTCTGAAAGCTTTAACTCCATGGAATCTGGCTGGTTTTTTGTACCATTGTAAAAGACAATATATTTCGGTTTTGGAAGCCGGACTCTTTTTTCATGGTAGATCATCAGATTATTATCTGCAACATACCCTTCATATAACCGGGAGAAATAAAAGACTCCGCGAAGCGGCATGTTTGGGTTAAAAGTGCTTTGATGTTCATACAGATTCATGGTTCCGCCGACCAGAAAGGATACATCATTTTTCATGGACAGATAAAGGACATCTTCCAATGTATTTACCTCCAGGTCATCGGGATTCTGATAGTCCGTGTGGTTGATCGCATTATAAAGCTGCAGCAGATCTTCTTTGTTATTAAAGACCATTCTCCATAACCGGTCCTTATATTGCCGGTTGTGGGTTTGTTTGCTATGGCGAGATTTCTTCTTTTGTTTTTCCATTGCTTACCTCCATTATAATAGAAAACAGTTCATAAGTAAATTCGCCATATCT
>ERZ779842.1207-NODE-1207-length-22702-cov-4.156930_pt1 | contig 22702 bp, 17 predicted proteins | sample MGYA00511095_ERZ779842 | MGnify/ENA primary metagenome ERZ779842 (study PRJEB29588, sample SAMEA2154036) | human gut metagenome | biome: human gut; feature: human-associated habitat; material: faeces | place: Denmark | collected 2008/2010 ... | reverse complement strand
TTGCCATTTTCATCCCGCGGACTGTCTACCCGGTTCACAAAATAATTGTCCACCGCGATTGGATGCGGCTTTAAGCCCTTCGCCTTCAACTGAATGGAAAGACGATGGGAAAAGGTAGTCTTTCCGGAGGAAGACGGACCGGCAATCATCACAATTTTCTTGTCTGGACGGCTGGCAATCTGCTCCGCGATATCACCGATTTTTTTCTCCATCAGCGCTTCCTGCATCAGGATCAGCTCGCTGATCTTCCCGTGACAGATCACATCATCCAGAGCGCCTACCGTTGGTACCTCCAGCTGTCTCCCCCAGCATTCCGTTTCATCCAGCACCTCAGCCAATTTCTCCCGGTCGTGGAACTCTGCCACATGCTCCGGATCTTTCTGATCCGGCAGAAGCAGCATCATGCCATCCCGGTACAAAATCAGGTCAAAATATTTCAAATAGCCAGTGTTCTGCACCATATAGCCATAGTAATAATCTTCAAAACCACCGATGCTGTAGAGGTTTACTCTGGATACTCTGCGGTAATGGAACAAACGCTCTTTCTCATACATGCGGTGGCGCCGGAATATCTCAATGGCTTCGTCGGTCGTCACATTCCGCTTCATGATAGGAATCTGTGCTGCCACATACTCCTGCATTTTTGCTTTGATCCGGTCCACCAGCCCCTGCGTTTTCTCAAAATCTCCGTCCGACTCAATAAACAGGCCATTGGCAATCGCATACTCCACAGATACCTTGCGGATATGCTCTGCCCCCACGACCTCATAGAAGGCCTTTAAGAGGATCAGAATCACACTGCGCCGGTAAGTTTGGATTCCCGGTTTGTCAGCCGCCGTCAAAAACTCCACTCTGGTACCTTCTTTCACCTTCTTGTGAAGCTCCTGCAGTTTTCCGTCCACTGTGGCCAGCAGGATCTCATGAGAGAAACGGTCCTGCACTTCCTTTGCCACATCCTTTAACAAAGTATCCTCACTGTACTGTCTGTTTTCTCCCAATACACATACATGCACCATACGCGTTCTCCTTTCCTTCGATTCCGGCATGCTCCGCCGGCTCCACTTAAAGCACCAGGGCCGGAAAATCCTGTTCTGCCTGAATCGCCTCAATAGCACCTTCGGAAACTCGTGCCACATACTCCGCCATAAACGGGATAAAGATATGTTCCAGTCCATAATGTCCCGCGTCGATGATCACCATGCCCTGAGCAGCCGCATCAATGGCATCATGGTGACCGATATCTCCGGTAATCAGTACCTGCGCTTTCTGTTCCAGCGCATAACGGATCATGCTGCCACCGGCTCCGGGTGATACTGCTATGCGGCTGACCGGTTCTCTTACCGCATCGCTTCCATAAGCAAGCACAAACGGAAGGTCAAAGGCCTGCTTCACCAGCTCTGCCAGCGTATCCAGCGTGACCGGCTCTGTCAAAGCACCGGTCTTTCCGATTCCCACCGGTACCCCGCTTACTTCTCCAGTCACCTCCAGCGGATATCCGTCCCGGATTCCCAGACGTTTTGCTGCCAGGTCTGCCATACAGCCTGGTGCCGCGTCAAAATTGGTATGCATGGCAAAATAAGAAATATCCGCCTGCAATAGCGTTACGATCCGGCGGCTGATAAAATCCGTGTCATTGACCTGTTTTAATGCCCGGAAGATCAGCGGATGATGGGTCAGCAGAAGATCTGCCTGTTCCCGTACCGCCTGTTCCACCACCCGGTCGGTGGCGTCCAGGGCAACCAGCACCTTTTTGATTTCCTTGTCTCCCCGTCCGGCCAGAAAACCAGGATTATCCCAGTCGCAGGCCAGACTCTTCGGAGCCAGTTCTTCCAGTTTTTCAATCAATTCCCTGCAAAGCATGGTATGCCTCCTTAGTCTCTTCCAGTTCATTTATCAGACTCTCCGCGCGTTTTCTCGCGCCGTCTGTTCCACTCCTGCCCAGATGCGCCAGAAGTTCTTCTCCCTGTGCCAGCTCCCGCTCCAGAAACTCCTTTAACACCGGATCCTGTTTCCGGATCAGATCCGCACCGTACCGGTACTCGTATTCGTGTTCGTAGTGCATGGTTCCCGGACTTACGTGTAAGATCACGTAATATTTTCCTTCATCCAGAAGCATCTCTTCTTCTACAATGGAAAATCCCAGCTCTTCCAGTCCGTGCCGGAACACAGAAAGCTCCGACTGAGGGGAAAGAATATAATGCTTTACACTGTTTCTCACATGGGCGCCATCCCGAAGAATACGCAGCATCAGCTCACCGCCCATTCCGGCAATGATCACCGTGTCAGCCTCCCCAGGCTTTAGCTCCTTCAGACCGTCACTTAAACGCGTTTCGATCTGATCTTCCATATGATATTCCTCTACATGCTCACAGGCTCTCTCAAGCGGACCCTTCCGCACATCCATGGCGACTACATGCTTAACTTTTCCGCTTTCTATAAGACGGATCGGGACGAATCCATGATCCGTCCCCACGTCTGCCGCATATCCTTCTGTTACTCCGGCCGCTTTTGCGGCAATCCGTTCCAGTCTGTCTGATAACTTCATCTGATTTTGTTCCTTTTTCTTTTCTATCCTTTCCGGCGCTAGTCCAGATAATCCTTTAACTTTCTGCTGCGGCTCGGATGGCGCAATTTACGCAGAGCCTTTGCCTCAATCTGGCGGATGCGTTCCCTGGTCACATGAAACTGCCTTCCTACCTCCTCCAGTGTTTTCGGCTTGCCGTCATCCAGGCCAAACCTCTGGCGCAGCACCTCCTGTTCCCGCTCTGTCAGCGTAGAGAGCGCCTCCATGAGCTGTTCATGCAGCAGTGTAAACGTGGCCTGGTCTGCCGGAACTGCCACATGCTCATCCTGGATGAAATCCCCAAGATGGCTGTCCTCTTCCTCTCCGATCGGGGTCTCCAGCGATACCGGATCCTGGGAAATCTTGCGGATTTCCCGCACCCGCTCCACAGGAATATCCATTTTCTCCGCAATTTCTTCCGCCGTTGGTTCTCGTCCAAGCTCCTGCACAAGCTGTCTGGAGGTACGAATCAGACGATTGATGGTCTCTACCATGTGCACCGGAATGCGAATGGTACGTGCCTGATCTGCGATGGCCCGGGTAATAGCCTGACGAATCCACCAGGTAGCATAAGTGGAAAACTTATAACCCTTGCGATAATCAAACTTCTCCACAGCCTTGATCAGTCCCAGATTGCCTTCCTGGATCAGATCGAGAAACTGCATGCCACGGCCCACATATTTTTTCGCAATGCTGACCACCAGACGGAGATTTGCCTCCGCCAGGCGCTTTTTTGCCTGCTGGTCGCCCAGCTCCATGCGCTTTGCCAGCTCAATTTCCTGGTCCGTGGTAAGCAGCGGAATCTTGCCGATTTCCTTCAGGTACATACGGACCGGATCTTCCACACCCACACCTTCCGGTACGGAAAGATCCAGCTGCTCCAGCTCTGCTTCTTCCTCTTCCTCGGAATCTTCATCCAGAAACAATTCTGGGTCGATGTCATCTTCCTCTTCCGTGCGAAGCACATCCACATGATGATTGTCCAGAAAGTCATAAATGCGGTCCAGCTTTTCCGGATCCAGAATCTCTCCTTTGAAGAAATTCAGAATTTCCCGGTTTTCCAGCACATTCTTTTTCTTTTTAGCCTCTTCCAAAAGCAATTCCAGTTTCTCATCAAAAGTCTGTGTACGTTCTTCCATATTAATCCGCCCTTTCTCAATTGCAGACTACCGGAAGGCTTGGATTCTCCCGGTTCTATTTCTAGTCAATGGATATCTGAAGCGTTTTCAGTGCTGCCTGCTGCTTTATAATTTCCTGAAGCGCCGCAATGTCCACCGCGCTCCGGCTGGCCTCATCCAGGCTGTTTTTCTTTACCTTCAGCACAGTCTCGGAAAATGCTTTTCTCTGCTCTTCATTATTTAAAGAATCATTCAGGCTTGCGTTGAACAGCGCCGCCACCTGCTTGTATTGTTCTTCATCGTTGATAAAGTGATTCAGAATGCCCGCCGGATTGACGCCGCCTTCCCGGTGGCTGTCAAATACCATCTGCGCCACCTCATGATAGAGCGGTTCTTTAAAATCATCCGGGCCGATGATCCCCTCAATCTTTTCAAATAACTGCGGTCGCTCAATAAGCCAGGTCAGAAGCAGACGCTGGGACCGACGGATGCCGTCATCCTTCTCTGTTTTCTTTTTGCGCTCCCGCGGTTCTGCCCGGTCTTCGTCCCGGCGTCTCACCGGTACCGTACCCAGCTGGCTTCCAAGCCGGTTCACCAGCCGCCTTAAGTCCTCGTAAGGAATAAACTGTGCCTGGGCTACTGCTCTGGTATAATTGTCCCGTTCCAGTGCCTCACTGAATTCCAGCAGCTTTCTGGCTGCCGCATTGTAAAATTTCGTCTTCTGTTCCGGATCGTCCAGGTCATATTCGCGCTTCAACACATCAATCTCATACAGAAAACTATTCTGCGCATTCGCGATACGCTCCCGGAACGCATCTGCTCCCATATTTTTAATGAATTCATCCGGATCTTTGTAAGGCTTTAAGTTCAGCACCTTCGTGGAAATGCCTGCTTCTTTCAAAATCGGGATGGCGCGGAGCGCGGCCTTTACACCGGCTCCATCACTGTCGTAGGTCAGAATAACCGTATCGGTGTAGCGTTTCAGCAGCACCGCGTGCTGGGTGGTAAATGCAGTTCCCAGAGATGCCACCGCATTGGTAAAGCCGGCCTGATGCATGGCAATCACATCCATATATCCCTCACAGGCCAGCATATATTTTTCCCGGCTGGTACGGGCATAATTCAGGCCGTACAGATTACGGCTCTTATCAAAGATCATGGTTTCCGGGGAATTCAGGTATTTGGGAGTTCCATCTCCCATCACGCGTCCGCCAAAGCCAATGACACGGTTATTCACATCCATAATCGGAAACATAACGCGGTTCCAGAATTTGTCGTAGGTTCCGCGCTCTTCCATGGTTACCAGTCCACTGTCCCTTAAGATTTCATCAGTATAGCCTTTGGAGCGCAGATACTGATACAGGTCATTGCTGGTTTTATTGGCAAACCCAAGACCAAACCGCCGGATTGTCTCGTCGGACAATTCCCGCTTGCGAAAATAATCGTAACCGAGCTTTCCCTGGGGCTGATGCAGCTGATAGTAAAAATAGTTGGCTGCCAGCTTGTTGATTTCCAGGAGTGTAGACCGCTTATCTGCCTTCGCCCGTTCTTCTCTGGAGTATTCTATCTCCGGCAGATGCACCCCGGCCCGGTCTGCCAGCACCTTCAATGCTTCTGGAAACGTATAATTTTCATACTCCATAATAAAAGTGATCGCATTGCCTCCTGCACCGCAGCCAAAACAGTAATACATCTGCTTCTGAGGCGACACGGAAAACGAAGGGGATTTTTCATTATGGAACGGACAAAGTCCAAAATAGTTTGCCCCTTTCTTCTGAAGCTTTACATATCCAGAGATCACATCTACAATGTCATTCCTTGTCCGTACTTCTTCTACGACATCTTCCGGATAATACATGAAATACTCCTTTCCATTTGTCTGGCTCTAATGCACTTTCCATGACTTTGGGATGAACAATTCCTCGAATTTATCAATGGAATAGCTGTCACTCATGCCTGCAATATAATCGCAGACTACCCGCTCTTTTGGTTCTCCCCTTTTTTCAATCATAAGCAGATACTCCTCCGGGAGTTCTGTCGTGTGCTCCAGATAATACTGATATAAAAAGACCAGAAGCTGCTGGGCTCTTCCCTCTTCTGCCTTCGGCACCTTATTCTCGTAAACATTTTCAAACATCCAGCTGCGAAGCCCCTGCATAGCCTCCTCAACATGGGAAGACATGATAATTTCCGGCCGGTCCATGCTCTGCAGGATAATGTCATGGATCAGCAGGTTCAGCCGTTCCCGTACGCTGTGCCCAAGTACATCCGTGTACTTTGCCGGAAGCTGCTCCTCGGTAAAAATTCTGGCCCGAATGGCATCATCAATATCATGGTTGATGTAGGCAATCTTATCTGACAGGCGTACCACACAGCCCTCCAGTGTGGATGGATGCCCGCTGGTACGGTGGTTCAGAATGCCGTCGCGGACTTCCCTGGTAAGGTTTAAGCCTTTTCCGTCTTTCTCCAGTACTTCCACAACCCGCACACTCTGCTTGTAATGCGCAAAGCCATAAGGACAGAGTTCATCCAGGATCCGCTCTCCCGAATGGCCAAAAGGAGTGTGCCCCAGGTCATGCCCCAGCGCAATGGCTTCCGTCAGGTCCTCATTCAACTGCAGCGCCCGGGAAATCGTGCGGGCAATCTGCGCCACCTCCAGCGTATGGGTCAGGCGGGTCCGGTAATGGTCTCCCTCCGGAGCCAGAAATACCTGAGTCTTGTGTTTCAGCCGGCGAAACGATTTGCAGTGTAAAATGCGGTCACGGTCACGCTGGTATACCGTTCGGATATCACACGGTGCTTCCTCACGGTCACGGCCCTTTGTGTTCCTGCTCAAAGAAGCATACGGGCTCAGATAGTCTGCCTCCCAGGCCTCTCTCATCTCCCTGATATTCATAAAATGCGTGCCCCTTCCCGTCTTATTACTTCGCATAAATTATAATAAGTATAGCATAATTTCTGAAATTTTCATACTATTTTCCGGCTCTGGGTATACGAAAAAAGCGGAGAATTTATATTCTCCGCTTTCGCCAGTGCAGAAGATGGGAGTCGAACCCACAAGGTATTGCTACCACACGGACCTGAACCGTGCGCGTCTGCCAATTCCGCCACTTCTGCATACCTGCGGGAGATGGGACTTGAACCCACACGACATAACTGCCACTAGATCCTTAGTCTAGCCTGTCTGCCAATTCCAGCACTCCCGCTGACAAGAATATACTATACTATAAAAGTCAAAAGTGTGCAAGTACTTTTTTCGGAATTTTTGAAAAAATTTGAAAAATAGCCCCCTCTCTTCAAAATAGAAGAGAGAGGGCATAAGAGGACAACAGGGAATTACATAATTCCATACAGCTGCTGGAAAAAGATGATCAGCAGCGGCATGGTGATCATACTGAACAGTGTTGAGTGAGCAACAGACTGGGAGGCCAGTTCTGGCTCCATATCATTCTGGTTGGCAATAACACAGGCCATGGTAGAACCCGGGCATGCAATTCCGATCAGAAGAGCCATTTTCATATTACTTGGAAATGCAAATGGAAGGATAGCCAGCTGTACAAGTACCGGGAAAATGATCAGTTTCAGTGAGGACAGAAACCATACGATCGGACGCTTTAACCCTTCTTTGATCGGCGTTTTTGCAATGTTGATGCCGATGATCATCAGGCACATCGGAGATACGATCGCAGTAATCTGGGTAAGGAACGTGTAAAGGTTCGGTCCGAGCTGGATATTGCAGAGCAGCAGAACGACCATGATCACAGTTGCGATGTTCATGGGTGTCAGCAGAGATTTGAACTGGAACTTGTCATCTTTGTTGAACATCTGCATGCCAATGGTGAAGAAGACGATATTGAAAGCAGTCATCATGATACCGATATAAGGAACTGCATTTTCCCCTAACAGCAGTCTTACCAATGGCAGGCCGACAAATGCGCAGTTCGGGATAACGGACATACAGGTGTAAACTGCACGTTTGGCACGGTCTTTACCGAGTGCCATAGAGATGAAGTAAACGCCACCAAAAGCAATCAGGTAATACAGTGCCATAATGACACCGCAGTACACCAGGTTGATGGAACCGTCCAGAATTGGTTTGGTTCCAACGGCTGTGATCAGAAAAACAGGAATTGCAACTTTATTCAGATAATTCGTCATCTGTTTGGAAGTATGCTCGTCAATCATTTTGGCTTTGTAGGCGCCAAAGCCACATCCGATCACAGAAAACAGAAGTAAAAGACGAAATGCTAAGGTTCCAATGGCATTACTCATAATAAACCCTCCTAAGTATATGAATTTCCGGGGATTCCGGAGAGCGGTGCAGACAGGGATTCCTGCTGTTACCGGATAATCGTCATATCAATTAATTCCTGGATATCGTCCAGTTTTTCGACATTCATGATCATGTCAATGAGACGGTCTGTGTGTGCTTTGGAGAATCGCAGTTCCACCATCTCGCGGAATTTTGCCTCGATTTCTTCGTAGGTTAGTTCTGTGACACCCATTCCATAAGCTTCTTCACGCATGCCGTGGTAGTGATGGCCGTCTTTGGTCCAGATATCGACGATGCCGCCGGAACCGGATTCATCAATCAGGTCTGTCGGTTTGGCCTCTATGCGGTCAATCAGATCAAGAACTACCGGATCATCCCAGTTTTTCGGATCCATTGCGTTGATAGTGTATTTACGGTCCTTGATGGCGACTGCGTTTGCATAGAACGCTGAGTGGTCGCAGGTTTCTACATTTCTCGGATATTTTTTGCACTGGGCAGAAGTGTGTCCATATGCCCGGCGGCCGCTCTGGATCAGGACATGATCGACATCTTCCGGTTTGATATCATTTTCAGTGACCAGTTCGATCGTGGTCTGTACCATACCCATGGTGGTAGAATCGGCGCAGAGATTCTTGAATCTGGAGCCGAAGATACGCCAGCCGCTCCAGTCCACCGCTTTTTCCAGATCAATTCCGGTAAGAAGGGTAGTGCTGTATCCATGATCACCCTCTACTACGCGCATTGGGCCGGTGAAACCATTCTGAGCCAGCAGGCAGGCTTCAATGGCATCTCTGCCGACAAAGCCCATGCGCAGATTCTTGGCGTGGAAGTTTTCTTCATTGTTAGTATCCAGGATTCCAAGCGGGATGCTGTGGGAGGCGCAGATACCGATGGCGTTGGCAATCTCCCAGGCATTCATATGCAGAAGCATGCCGAGGCATGGAGGAATGGAGATGCCGCCCCGGATGTCAAAGGGGAAGCCTTTCGGAGCATACCCGAAAATACCGCCTACGGCATCGGTAAAGCGGCCGCCGAGTTCGTAGGAGAGAACCATGGCTGCAAGAAAATCTTTACCGCTTGCATGTTCGCGTTCTGCAACCGCGAGGATGGCCGGCATCGTGTCGGAGTTGTGTCCTCCGCCTCCGCCCAGGTCATTGTAGCCCAGCGCATGTACCAGAAAGATGTTGGCCAGGGCAGCATTGCCAGCGGAAGTTTTCATGCCGGTTCCAAGAATGGTAGCTTCTTTGGTGCCGCCCCAGGTTTCTATGGATTTGGTGAGGCGGGGAAAGCCGTCACAGTCCAGTGCACCGATCATGACGCCAATACTGTCAAGCAGAATCGTTTTTGCAAAATGAACCACTTTTTCAGGAAGCATATCATAGGAAAATTTTTCAGCAAACAATCCGTACTGGTAGGCAATGGAATTTTTGTAGGATTCATCCAGCCGTGCAAGGCTGATGTCACGTTTGGCAGTGCTCATAAATGACTCCTTTCATAATGAAAGATAACAGGTTATTATTTGTTAATATTTTCACAATAACGACGCAGAAAAGTTTTTGTAAATGCAAGGTAAATGCAGATACCGAAAACAATCCAGATACATCCTATGGTCATGGCCATGGGCGTGAAGCGCGTCATCATAAACAGAATGGTCAGGAAGGCCGCAATCAGTGTAACCGGATAACAGGGCATCCGAAACGGCGGATGGATTTCCGGGTGACGCAGGCGCAGTACCAGAACAGAAACCATGGTGATGAGCCAGGAAATGGAGGTAACGAAAACAACCATCTGCACCAGAAGGTTTAAGGTACTGGTAAGAACAGCAATGAGCTGGCAGCTCATGAGAAAGAGAATACCGGCCTGGGGAATCCCATTTTCATTTTCCTTCCCGAGAACTTTGGGAAGAAAGCCGTCTCTTGCCATCTGGAATGGAACCCGTGATGAGGTCATGACATGGGAATTGCTGGAGCTGACACAGGCAAAGATTCCGCCGACAGCAATGATCAGGCTTCCATAGCGGCTGTGGGATACAAAGGCATCTGCAGCCGGAGTGGAGGAAGCAGCCAGTTCTTCCGGAGATGCCATACCATTCATGATCAGGACGAAAAGTCCGAAAATAGTACCGCATGTAAGCAGAGAGAGAAGCATGCTCATGGGGATGTCTCTGGTAGGATTTTTAAAAGCCTGTCCCATGGCCGGGATCACGGACCAAGCACCGTAAGACATCAGGGCCATAGCTGTGGCCGTAAAGAGAGACGGAAGCCCGTTGGGCATAAAGTCTGCGTAATTGGACGGATTTACGTAATGGAATCCAAGGATACAGTATAAAAGCATGATGCCGGCAATGACAAGGGTCGTTGCCAGCTGGAAAATACGTCCGCCGGAGATGCTGTTTAAATTGAGGACAGCATAGAAGATGATCAGGGCAAAGGCAATCAACTTCGTAGGAAGCGGAAGTGTGATTCCAAACCAGCTTAAGGTCCAGCTTAAGTATTCTGCAGTGGTCAGCGCAACGATGGAAGATCCGATTCCCTGACCGCCAAAAAGAGCCCACCCGCTGGCAAAGGATAACATTTCACCGGGAATGCCGGGAATGACTCTGCGCGGATATACATAGGCACCGCCAGTTTCCGGGAAGGCTGTGGCAATTTCGCTGTTGCACAGCGCCACGATCATGGCAATCATGGCAGCTAACAGGAAGCCCAGCGCAGCGGAGGGACCCGCTACGCCGGAGGCAGTGCCGCTGACTACGAAAATGGATGCGCCCATCATGGCGCCGGTGCCAAGGGACCAGCCGTCCCAGATACCTAATGTACCTTGCTTCTTTTTATCCATATTCCCTCCAGTTCTGGTCAGCGTTGTTTCCAGGCCAGACCAACCAGCTCATTGATATCACTGAATTCACTTTCTTCCAGATACTGTTCAATTCCAGCCGCAACTTTCATGGTAGTGGTTGGGTCGATCAGGTTCGCAGTGCCGACCGATACAGCAGTAGCACCGGCCAGAATATATTCGATGGCATCTTCGGCATTCATGATGCCGCCCAGGGCAATGATCGGAATATCAACAGCCTGGGATGCTTTCCAGACATGAAGCATGTTCAGAGGCTTTAAGGAAGGTCCGCAGATGCCGCCCTGAATATTTCCGAGAACCGGTTTTCTGGTTTTGGCACTGATGGCAAGTCCCGGATAGCCGTTGGACAGGGTCAGCGCATCCGCACCGTTGTCTCTGGCAGCTTTGGCCATGACAGTAATGTCGGTTACGGCCGGGGTAAGCTTGGCAATTACCGTTTTTTTCGTGTTTCTTCTTACGATATCGATAACGCTTCCAGCCATTTCCGGATCCGTTCCGAATCCAAGACCACCTTTTTTCAGGTTCGGGCAGGAAATGTTAATCTCAATGGCATCCACATCCGGGCTGGTGTCCAGACGTGCTGCGACCTCTCCGTATTCTTCGACTGCATTGCCGCCGATATTGACAATCAGTACAGAATCATATTTGGCAACCTTGGGAATGATATCACGCATGACAGCGTCTACACCCGGGTTTTCCAGTCCGACGGAGCCGAGAACTGCGGAGCGGGTTTCTACCATTCTGGGAGGAATGTTTCCGTTGCAGGGATTTAAGGTAGTTCCTTTGATCGTGATTGCGCCAAGCTTGTTCAGGTCAACATATTCCGTCATGGAAAGGCCGGAACCAAAGGTTCCTGAGCCAGTGGTAACAGGGTTTTTCCAGATTGTATTTCCGATTTTTACTTGTGTGCTCTTACTCATAGTCCAGTTCTCCTATCTCAAATACCGGGCCGTCTGTGCAGGTCCGTTTATAGCCGCCTGCCTTTACCTTGCTTGGGCACAGCAGACATACGCCAAGTCCGCATCCCATATGGGATTCTGTGGATACCTGTCCGGGCTTTTTGTGTTCCAGGGCAATTTTTTCTACGAATTTCAGCATGGGTTTCGGGCCGCAGGCATAGATCTGATTACAGCGGTTTTCCTGAATGGAATTTGCAAGAGCTGTAGTGACAAAGCCCTTGATTCCGGCAGAGCCGTCATCTGTGGTGATCGTGACGCGGACTCCGAGCTTTTCGTAGCTGGAAACATCTGTGAGGTAGGCTTCATTTTTGGCTCCCACGATCAGTTCTACATCTTTACCATTTTTAATCAGAGTTTCGGCAAGCGGATATAACGGAGCAATACCGATGCCGCCGCCGATCAGAACAGCGTGGCTGCCTTCAAATTCACAGTTCCAGCCGTTGCCAAGAGGTCCTAAAACATCGATGGTTTCGCCTGCTTCCATATCTTTCATCATGGAAGTGCCTTCCCCTACGACCAGGTACAGCATGGAGATGGTACCTTTTTCCGGGTCAATTCCGTGAAGACTGATCGGTCGGCGGAGCAGCGGATCCAGTTTATGGCTGAGTCTGAGGTTGACAAATTGTCCTGGTTTGGATTTTTTTGCAATTCCCGGAACCTGTAATACCATTTCGTAGATATCTTTGGCAGCGGGCTCATTTTTTAAGATAGTTCCCAATTCTAACAATTTTCTGATCTCCTTCCTGTTGCTTTTGCACCATTTCACCGGTATAAATGGTCGAAAACACATCAAAATTCTGATAATGTTATTATCATATAGCTGTTCAGGAATGTCAAAAGTAATGAAATATCACTGGGGATTTTTGTTTGTTATTTAATAAACAAAAGATTTTATTGTAAAAAATTACAATAAAAAAATCAGAGTTTCTCTTTCGTAGCAAAAGTTTCTTCATCAATCAGAAATTCATTGAGCTTCATGCCGACGGCCAGATTGACGCAGGTTTCCATACTGTACAGATCCCAGCCAAGCTCCTCTTTTATTTTCTGGATCCGGTAACGGACTGTATTATAATGAAGCACCATGGCGGCGGCCGTTTCCTGAATGGAACAGAAATGATCCAGATAAACCCGGATGGTATTGTAGAAATCGGTTTGATGAGCTTTATCGTAATCAAGAATCGGAGTAATCAGCTCGTTCCGAATACTGTAGGCATTGTCGCGGTTTCGGATATCAAAAAGAATTTTGTAGATGCCAAGCTGATCGTAATAGACAATATGGTTATGAAAGGAATGGGACATGGCAGCCAGAAGGGCAGTTTTAGCCTGATAATAACTGCTCCGGAGATCAGCTATTTTTTCGTGACAGTGTCCTACACCAATGAAAAGACGGGTAGCAGGGTATTTTTGCTGCAGGGTTTCCAGCATACGTGCGGCCATATCACAAAATGTGCGGTTGGCTGTTTCATATTGAGTCAGGAGTCTTCCAATCAGCAAAACGGAGCCATTGCGGGTGCAGGCGAAGGAAGAAGCACCCCAGGCAGTTTTGCACTGCTTCATAAAATCCCCTATTTTCAGATTCTTGGCCGGTCGTATCATAATGACACACAAAAGCTCATTGACACGGATTCCCATCATACGGGCCTGGCGTTCCATCATTTTTGCGTCCTGTTCCGCAAAGATCATTTCCTGGATAAAATTATCTTCGTAGGAATGGGTCAGGTCATAGGCATTCATATAGATCAGTTCATAGTTGATGCCGTTAATGACAGCAGAGATGACCGTGTCCTCTGGAAGGAGCAGAAAGGGAATGTGGTAGCGGCTGATATCAGCAGGAAAGTTTTCCGGGCTAATAGGCCCTGCGTTGGATTTTAAGCATATGGCAGATATTTTCAGTGTCGTATACAGACGCAGAAGCTGGGTCAGTTCTGTTTTTGACATTTTGAGCAGGGAGGCGGTGTCCGTAAGAATCATGGTATTTTTCTGCATGACGATATTGTTAAAGTTTCCTTCCAGAAAACTGATTCCTTCCACCACATTTCCAAGCAGATTTTCTCCACAAAGAATTTTTACATGGTTCATATAAGGCTGCTGCATCAAATAGCGGATGGTAATTTTCATGTGGAATGTTCTCCTTTGGGGTATACTGTATTTGACATTTGGATTTTAAGAACATCATAAGCAGACATGCCCAAAATGTCAATCTGGCCGTCCGGTTTCAAAAAATGAAAAAATTTCAACTTTTGAAACCGGGCGCGATTGGTATATAATAGAAGAAAAGCATGAAATGAAAATACACACAAAGGAGATTACGATTTTATGGAACGTTACGATATCGCCATCATCGGCACTGGCCCGGCGGGGCTTTCGGCAGCAGTGACTGCGGCCATCCGCAAAAAGAAAATTCTCTTAGCAGGCAGCAGGGATTTAAGCAGCAAGGTTCAGAAGGCCCAGGAAATCCAGAACTACCTTGGTTTTCCGGATATCAGCGGTGCGGAGCTGGGAAAGGCCTTTGAGGAACACATTGACCGGATGCAGGTCCCGATTGTGGAGGACCGGGTGAACCTGATCTATCCCATGGGAGATTATTTTTCCCTGCAGGTGGGACAGGACATCTGTGAGGCGGATGCGGTGATTCTGGCCATCGGTGTGAATTTTGGAAAGCCGCTTCCTGGAGAGGAAGAATTTCTTGGCCGTGGTGTCAGCTACTGCGCCACCTGTGACGCGCCCCTTTACCGCGGCGCCATCGTGGCGGTGATTGGTTATCAGAAATCCGAAGAGGCTGAGGCAGATTTCCTGGCGGATATTGCGGAGAAGGTCTACTATATTCCAATGTACAAGGAACCAGTAGAGGTTTCAGAGAAAATCCAGTTAGTAAGGGAAGTGCCGAAGGAGATCACTGGCGGCATGAAGGCAGATGTGTTGGTGACAAATGCGAACAGTTATCCGGTGGACTGCGTTTTTATATTAAGAGAGAGCGTGTCCCCGAAGAATCTGGTGCCGGGCTTACAGATGGATGGAAACCACGTAGCGGTAAATCTGCAGATGGAGACGAATGTGCCGGGCTGTTTTGCCTGTGGTGACATCGCCGGACGGCCTTACCAGTATATCAAGTCCGCTGGACAGGGAAATATTGCGGCGCTGTCTGCCGTTTCCTATCTGGACCAGAAGCGTCGCGGCCAGAAATCCGCAGACGCATGATTTTGCGGTTACAAAACTTCAAAACAGAAGTATCAATTAGAATTTCATAGAAAGTTCACAAATTTTCAATTGACAAATTAGCGAAGATACCCTAATATACTTAGGAAACTAAATAAAATATACAGCTGAGAGATATTCCATACAGGAATTCAGAAGAAAGCTGTATAGCCACACAGTATGATGAGGTGCAATGAAGCAGGAAGAAAAAATTGCCATGCGCAGCATCAAACGTCTGTCAAACGGAATCAGCAGAGAGATGTGTGCGGCCTTTGGCTCCGGAATGTTCAGCGGAGCCCAGGGGCGCACACTTCATTTTCTTTTGGCAGCTCATACGAAGCACGATGTCTTTCAGAAAGATATTGAGGAGGAGTTCGGCTTAAGGCCGCCTACAGCCACAGCACTGTTAAAAGAGCTGGAGCAGAGGGGGCTGATCCGGAAAGAACCGGTATCCTATGACGCGAGAAGAAAAAAGATTGTGGTGACTGAGGAAGCATTGAAGTATAAAGACTGCGTACTCCGGGGCCTGGATGAGCTGAACAGGAAGCTCACCGCAGGAATTTCAGAGGAGGAGATGCAAGTCTTTTTTACTGTGACAGACAAGATGCTGAAAAATCTGGCAGAATAATTTACGAAACAGTGTAACAAGGAGGAAATGTAGTGATTAAAACTTTACTGAAAAGTGTACGGCAGTACAAAAAGCAGACTCTTTTATCACCGGTGTTTGTAGCGGGAGAGGTTATTTTAGAGTGTATGATCCCGCTTGTCATGTCCCGGATGATTGACCGGATGTCTGCCGATTCCATATCGCCAATTATAAAGTACGGAGTGATCCTTCTGATCATGGCGACCGTATCTCTGGGATTTGGTGTACTGTCTGCCCGGAACGCTGCAGAAGCGTCCTGTGGTTTCGCGAAGAACTTAAGACAGGATATGTATTTCAAGATTCAGGATTTCGCCTTTGCGGATATTGATAAATTCTCCGCATCGTCCCTGGTAACCCGTATGACAACGGATGTGACCAACGTGCAGAATGCGTACCAGCTGCTGATCCGTCTGGCAGTCCGCACTCCGCTTATGATCCTGTTCTCGGTGATCATGGCTATGACCATCAACCCGAAGATGGCGATGATCTTCCTGTGCATTCTGCCGATTCTGGCTGCGGTGCTGTTTGGCATTGCTATGCATGTACATCCGATCTTCAAGCGGATTTTTAAAAAGTACGATGCGTTAAATAACTCGGTACAGGAGAATGTGGCCGGCATCCGTGTGGTAAAGTCTTTTGTCCGTGAGGCCTATGAGACGGAAAAGTTTGACAAGGCAGCTGAAGAGGTGCGCAAGGACTTTACCTTTGTTGAGAAGATCCTGGCTTTCAATAACCCGACCATGATGTTCTGCATGTATCTGTCCATGTTCCTGGTGTATTACCTTGGCGCGCGGATCATTGTCAACACCGGCGCGACTGAGCTGACCACCGGACAGCTGTCGTCCCTGATCACCTACGGCGTGCAGATTCTGATATCTGTGATGATGCTCTCCATGGTATTCATCATGACCACCATGGCATCTGAGTGCGCAGAGCGTATCGCGGAGGTGCTGACCCACGAAAGCTCCCTGACTTCCCCGGAAAATGGTGAGAAGCAGGTGGCAGACGGAAGCGTGGATTTCGACCATGTTTCCTTTAAATATTCCGAGAAGAGCAAGAAGTTCGCGCTGGCTGACATTGACCTGCATATTCCGTCCGGTGCTACCGTGGGCATCATCGGCGGAACCGGTTCTTCCAAGACCACCCTGATTCAGCTGATCTCCCGTCTGTACGATGTGACAGAGGGAAGCGTGAGGGTAGCGGGAAAGGATGTGCGGGAGTACGATCTGGAATCCTTACGTGACGCGGTTGCGGTTGTGCTTCAGAAAAACGTGCTGTTTTCCGGCACCATTAAGGAGAATATGCGCTGGGGCAACAAGAACGCGACAGATGAAGAAATCCTTCACGCATGTAAGCTGGCCCAGGCCGATGAGTTCGTAAGCCAGTTTCCGAACGGCTATGACACTTACATTGAGCGCGGCGGTACCAACGTATCCGGCGGACAGAAGCAGCGCCTGTGTATCGCGAGAGCACTTCTGAAAAAACCGCGTATTCTGATCCTGGATGATTCTACCTCCGCGGTAGATACCAAGACCGATGCGCTGATCCGCATAGCCTTCCGTGAGGAACTGCCGGACACCACCAAGATCATCATTGCCCAGCGTATTTCTTCCGTGCAGGACGCAGATTTCATTCTGGTCATGGACGGCGGACGTATTGTAGAGCAGGGCAATCACGACGAACTGGTGGCGCTGAATGGCATTTACCGGGAAATCTTTGATTCTCAGACTAAGAGTAAGGAGGCGTAAGAAGGATGAGTGAAAAGAAAAATATGAGCCGGACAGGCATTCAGCCAGGCACCTTTAAGCGCCTGATGGCCTATCTGTTTTCCCATTACCGGGCACATCTGATCACGGTGATTTTCTGTATTGTCGTGACGGCGGTGGCTTCTGTGGGACAGACCTTTTATATTCAGAAGCTGATAGATGAATGTATTCTTCCGGGTATCGAGAACGGCATGGCCAGTGTCTGGCCGCAGATGCGGGGGATTTTTACCAGCATGGCGTATGTCTATGCACTTGGCGTTCTGGCATCCCTGATTTACACCCGCATTATGGCAACGGTAACCCAGGGAACTTTAAAGAATTTCCGTGTGGATATGTTTACCAGGATGCAGACCCTTCCGGTCAAGTATTTTGATACCCATGCCCATGGAGATATCATGAGTACCTACACAAACGACACGGATGCCATCCGTATGATGGTCAGCCAGAGCCTGCCGATGCTGATCCAGTCCATTCTGACGGTGATCGTTATGGTCATCATGATGACCAGCTTCAGTATTCCGATGTTTATTGTGGTGTGCCTGTTCGTTGCTGCCATGCTGAATGTAACAAAGAAATTCGGCGGCATGAGTTCCAAATATATGATGGCACAGCAGCGTTCCCTGGCAGCAGAAGAAGGCTTTGTTGAGGAAATGATGGCCGGACAGAAGGTGGTTCAGGTATTCTGTCATGAGGAAGAAGCAAAGCAGGATTTCTTAAAGTACAATGAAAAACTGTTTAACGACAGTAAGACGGCAAACCAGTATGGTAACTCCCTGATGCCGATTCTCGGCAATATGGGCAATATTATGTATGTGGTTCTGGCCATTGTTGGCGGCCTGATGGTAGCGGCCCATGCTCCGAACCTGACCCTGACTGGTTTTAGTCCGGTTTCGATTGGTGTGATCGTAACCTTCCTGGGAATGTCCAGACAGCTGGCCCAGACCGTAGGACAGAGTTCCAACCAGGTAGCCATGGTAGCCATGGGCCTTGCGGGTACAGGCCGTATCTTCGAGCTCATTGATGAGGAGCCGGAGGAGGACGAGGGCTTTGTTACCCTGGTCAACGCGAAGCATGACGAGAACGGCGAACTGGTGGAGGCGGATCATCCGACTCATATCTGGGCATGGAAGTATCCGCGTCCGGACGGCACTGTCACCTATACCGAGTTAAAGGGCGACATCCGTCTGGAGCATGTGGATTTCGGCTATGTGCCGGAGAAGCTGGTGCTGCATGATGTATCCTTGTTCGCGAAGCCGGGTCAGAAAATCGCTTTCGTAGGCGCGACTGGTGCCGGAAAGACCACCATCACCAACCTGATCAACCGTTTTTACGACATCCCGGACGGTAAGATCCGCTACGATGGCATCAACATCAACAAGATCTGCAAGGCAGACCTGCGCCGTTCCCTCGGCGTGGTACTGCAGGAGGTTAACCTGTTTACCGGAACCGTTCTGGAGAACATCCGCTACGGACGTCTGGATGCGACCGATGAGGAATGCATTGCGGCAGCGAAGCTGGCTAATGCGGACAGCTTCATCACCCGCCTGCCGGATGGTTACAACACCATGCTGACCGGAAACGGCGCGAGCCTTTCCCAGGGACAGCGCCAGCTGATCTCCATTGCCCGCGCGGCGGTGGCAGATCCGCCTGCCATGATCCTGGATGAGGCAACCAGCTCCATCGATACCCGTACCGAGGCACTGGTACAGCAGGGTATGGATAACCTGATGGAGGGCAGAACCGTGCTTGTTATCGCGCACCGTCTGTCCACCATCCGCAACAGTAAAGCCATCATGGTTCTGGATCACGGACGCATCATCGAGCGCGGTGACCACGACGACCTGATCGCCCAGAAGGGTACTTACTATCAGCTGTATACCGGCGCGTTTGAGCTGGATTAAACAGCACTTAAGAATCGAAAAGCATCGTTTATATTATTTAGAAGAGAGTCAGTGTGAGCAGTCACATTGGCTCTTCCTTATTTATAAAATTTTGTCAATCTCAATTCTTTTACCAATTTAGCACGAAAAAGCACAACTAAAAAGCTGTAACAATTACAGTATTTTGCTTGATGTTCAAAAAATCCTGTGCTATAATTGGCACCAAGTTGAGAAAAAGTACTGAGGAGGACAATGATTATGAAAAAGAATATGGCACTGGTTATGGCAACTATGATGGCAGCAGCATCCCTTACCGCATGCGGTGGTTCCGGTACCGCATCCACTACCGCAGCTGATACAAAAGCAGCAGACACCTCTGCAGCAGACAGCGCGGCAGATACCAAAGCAGCACCGGCAGACAAGATCGGCCTGGCAGGCAGCGGTAAGGAACTCATCTTCACCACTGGCGGCGACCAGGGTACCTACTACGGATTCGGAAGCGTAATCGCAGGTCAGATCAGTGATTTAACCGATACGACCGTAACCGCCATTGTCGGCAAGGGCTCCAAGGGCAACATCGAGGCTATGGACGCAGGTGACGCACAGCTTGGTTTCGTACAGTCCGACGTTATGTCTTACGCATACAACGGCACAAACCTCTTTGATGGTGCCAAGATTGACGGTTTCTCCACCGTGGCAGCACTTTACATGGAGCAGGTACAGATCGTAACCCTTGACCCGGATATCAAGACCGTGGCTGACTTAAAGGGTAAGACCGTATCCGTTGGCGATTCCGGTTCCGGCGTTTACTTCAACGCTCTGGACTGCCTGGGTGCTTATGATTTAACCATTGACGATATCAAACCTACCTACCAGTCCTTCGGTGACAGCGTAGAGGCTATGCAGGATGGCAAGATCGACGCAGCCTTCATCGTAGCAGGCGCGCCGACCACCGCAGTTACCTCCCTGGCAGCCACCAGAGATGTATATCTGGTAGAGTTAGATGACGAGCATATTGAAAAACTTGAGGCAGCATCTCCTTACTACACCAAATACGTAATTCCGAAAGATGCATATGGACTTGAGAAGGACGCAACCACTGTTGCAGTCAGCGCAGTTGTTATCGCACAGGATGATGTAGATGAGAACGACATTTACAACTTTGTTGCAGGCATCTATGACAGCATTGATACCCTGGGACATGACAAGAAGAACGAGCTGGATCTTGACTTTGCAGCTTCCGTAACTGCAGTTCCGTACCACGCAGGCGCAGCAAAATACTTCGCAGAAAAAGGCCTGACTGTACCGACCAAATAAGAAACCGAAAAGCTGATCAGGCGTTTCCGGAATCCGGAGGCGCCTGTAGAATGAATAGGAAGGGGATTCGATTATGAGCTTTCTGAACAAACACAAAACAGAAGCCGCAGTGAACACGGCACCGGCAGCCGATGGCTTAACCGGAACCGCAGAAGATGTTGACGCGGTGATGAAAAAATATGACAGGGAATCCAATGTCCGTGTATGGGAAGGAAAGCCGAAAACCGTGATCCGTTTCCTGATGGCAGCATTCTCCCTGTTCTGCATTTACCTGACTCTGGTAGACAAGAGCCTCCCGGAGGTGCGCTTAAGCTTATTCCTGGCCATGATCATTGTCATCGGATTTTTAAACTATCCGATCAAAAAAGGTCATGTCCGCGTGAACCACATTCCATGGTATGATGTAGTCCTGATGGTGGCAGGAGCAGGCCCGTTCCTGTACTTTGCAGCCAATGCCCAGAAGATTCTGTTAACCAGCTACAGCGTTATCTCCAAAGACCCGTTCATGCTGGCTCTGGCTATCATGGCTATCCTGGTTTTGGTAGAACTCTGCCGTCGCTGCGTTGGCCTGCCAATCCTTTTTGTCGTAGGCGCGCTGCTTATTTACACCTTTTCCAATGTCCGTTTTGGTAAGGTTATTTACGATCTGTTCTACACCACCAACGGTGTCATGAACACCCCGATCAACGTATGTCAGAAATACATTGTTGTATTCATCATTTTCGGCGCGTTCCTTGAGAGAACCAGTATCTCAGCATTCTTCATTGATCTGGCCAACTGTGTGGCAGGTTCTTCCTGCGGCGGTCCGGCCAAGGTAGCCGTTATTTCTTCCGCACTGTGCGGTATGGTTTCCGGTTCTTCTGTAGGAAACACCGTAACCACCGGTTCCGTAACCATCCCGATGATGATTAAGACCGGCTACAAACCAGAGTTTGCAGGTGCCGTTGAGGCAGCTTCCTCCACCGGCGGACAGATCATGCCGCCGATCATGGGCGCAGCCGCTTTCCTGATGGCAGAGTACACCGGCATTCCATACTCCCGCATCGCAGTTCTGGCTATCCTTCCGGCTATCCTGTATTTCGCAGGTATTTACATTGCCGTACATCTGGAGGCAAAGAAGCTTGGCTTACAGGGCCTTGACAAAGACAGCCTTCCAAAATTCAGCTATTTAGTAAAGAAGCTTTACCTGCTGGCTCCGCTGGTAGTCCTGGTGATTCTGGTATCGAACGGTACCCGTACCATGCAGAGCTCCGCAGCCATCGCAATCCTGGTAACCATCGTAGTTGGCCTGTTCAACTCCGACAACCGCATTAGCCTGGGCAAGATCATTGATGCTCTGGAAGCAGGCGGCAAGGGAACCATCACCGTAGCATCTGCGTGTACCATGGCTGGTATCGTGGCAGGCTGTATCACCTCCACCGGTCTTGCATCCAAGCTCCTGCGTGCCATCGTATCCGCATCCGGCGGTGTCATGATCATTGCGTTACTGCTCACCATGGTCTGCTGTATCGTGCTGGGCATGGGCGTTCCGACCACCGCAACCTACTGTATCATGGCAGCAACCTGTGCTCCGATCCTTATGAGTCCGGAAATCGGCGTTGAGATGCTGGCAGCACACTTCTTCGTATTCTACTTCGGAATCGTGGCAGATATCACCCCGCCGGTAGCGCTGGCCGCCTACGCAGGCGCTGCCATCGCAAAGGCCGGACCGATGAAGACCGCGTTCAACGCAAGCCGTCTTGCCATCGCAGCGTTCATCGTGCCGTACATCATCGCCATGAACCCGGCAATGCTCTTCATCAACACCACCGCCCCGGAGGTTGTGATGATCACCATCACCAGCATTATCGGTATCTTTGGTGTGGCAGCAGGCTTAAGCGGCTTCGTATTCCGCAACATGAAGTGGTGGGAGAGAATCCTCTGCATCGTTGGAGGACTTACCCTTCTGGTACCGGGCAGCCTGACTGACCTCATCGGACTGGTGCTCGTAGGTGCTGTGTGCGTGCTGGGATACCAGGCAGCGAAGAAAGAAAAAGAGGCAGTGGCAGCATAATAACAATTTAAAAGCAATAGCAATAAAGGTCCGAAGCCGGTAATCCCGGCATACCGCTGCGCAAAATATGGGTATTGTG
>ERZ779842.1198-NODE-1198-length-22777-cov-2.917569_pt1 | contig 22777 bp, 17 predicted proteins | sample MGYA00511095_ERZ779842 | MGnify/ENA primary metagenome ERZ779842 (study PRJEB29588, sample SAMEA2154036) | human gut metagenome | biome: human gut; feature: human-associated habitat; material: faeces | place: Denmark | collected 2008/2010 ... | reverse complement strand
GATGGCAGTCTTCCGGCAATGCATCCTGAGTCATAAACAGCAGATAATCTGCCCGGCTCATCCGCGCCGCCTGATCCCTTGTCTTTCCATGATCGAATTCCTCTCTGGTCAGATGGTGCACTTCCATCGGAATCGTTGTTTTCTCATAAGCTGCTTTCCATTTTTCCTTTCCTGTATTCATCACGATCAGGCGGTGTACCGGCCAGGTCTGTCCTTCCAGTCCGCGCAGCATCTGTTTCCATCCTTCTCCCGGACGATAAGCCGGGATAATCACATCTACCGTTTTCTTTTCCATAATCTACTCCATTTTCTACATATGCGAAAAGAACTGTCGCACTTTTCACGACAGTTCTTTATTTTCCATCTTTTCTTCTTACTCCGTATCACTCTCGCGATAAGCTGCGAGGGAGCCATCTTCCGAATGATCCAGTCTTGACTCTTCTCCAAATCCGCTCTTATCCACAATTCGCTGGCTATATGCCTTCACTTCTTCGGAAGGTGTATAACTGTCTTCCGGATACAGGAATTCATGCAGTTTGATCACATTTGATTCCAATGTGACCGGAAGTACTACATCAATTCCAACCGCATCTTTCACACGCTGTCCATACAGATGATCAAATGGAAAACCAGTTTGATCTTCAATATCATAGGATAACATACTCATTCCCATCTGCAGAATTTCTGCTTTTGAAAAAGATGTATAGATATTTGGAAATACTTTATCTAGAATTTTACTCAATGTAGCGACATCTGCATTTTTCGCTTTCTCTACGATTTTATAGATAACTTCTCTCTGTCTTGCCGCACGACGGAAATCATTTCCTGCTGTATATCTGATTCGTGCATATGCTACTGTCTGCACACCATTCAGATGATGTACGCCTGCTGTTTTTTTAAGTGGCGTATAATCCATACCTGTTACTTTTGATGTTTCCACACAGTAATTATTCAGATGAACCACTTCTTCTTCTTTCAGTTCCACATCAATTCCGCCAAGCAGTTCCACGGCTTCCGCAACTGCCTGAAAATCTACGCTTACAAAATCCGTCACATTCAGATCCAGATTGGTATTGAGCATATTCAGGAACTGTTCGGCGCCGCCTTTTGCATATGCAGCATTCGCTCTGTTATACTGACCATTTCCTTCCGAATCTTCGCCAATCCGCAGATATGTATCACGATATACGGAAACCAGTTTCACTTTCTTGGTATCATTGTCGATACTTGCAATAATCATAGTATCACTGTTACCGGATTTTAATTTATTACTGCGATTATCCAGACCAACCAGGCCGATGGTCGTATACCCTTTCATAACTTTATTATTGCTGACGCCGGAATTAACTCCGATCTTACTGAAATCAAGACTCGTAAAATTCATCTTGCCAAGTTTTGCATATATAAAAACCCCTGCAATAAGAATCAGCAGAATAAAAATTTCGATTCCGAAAAGAATTCTTCTTCGTCTTCTTTTCTTTAATAATCTCTTCTGTTTTCTGGTCAACGGCTGTTTTTTAGACATAGGTTTCCCTCCCTCTTTCGTATCCCCTGAGGTTTACTGTTCCAGGGAAGAATCATCATATCCCTGTGTATCATCTGTTACATCTGTCTGGCTTTCTTCCTGCGAATCTGCAGAGTTCTCTGCCGGATTCGCAGACTCTGTATCTGATTCATGATAAGCTGCCAGTGAACCATCCTCCGAATGATCCAGTCTGGATTCTTCTCCAAATCCACTGATTTCTATAATTTTCTGACTGTATGTTTTCACCTCATCCGAAGGAACATAACTGTCTTCCGGATACAGAAATTCATGCAGTTTGATTACATTAGATTCCAAAGTAATCGGAAGTACACAGTCAAGCCCGTCCATTGCGTCTTCTACTACCCCTCCATATAAATGATCAAATGGGAAACCTGTCTGATCCTCAATATCATAGGAGAGCATACTCATTCCCATCTGCAAAATCTCCGGTTTCGTCAGCGAGGTTTTGATCAGTGGGAACACTTTATCCAGAACTTTGCTAAGAGTACTGATACTGGAATTCTTTGCCTTTTCTACGATCTTATATATAACCTCTCTCTGTCTTGCCGCACGTCTGAAATCGTTTCCCGCTGTATAACGAATTCGCGCATACGCTACAGTCTGTACTCCGTTCAGATGATGAACTCCGGCAACCTTTTTCAGTGGTGTATAATCCATACCGGTAACTTCTGACGTCTCTACACAATAATTGTTCAGATGTTCAATCTCCTCTTCTTTCAGATCAACATCGATACCGCCAAGCAGTTCCACCGCCTCTGCAACGCCTTTAAAGTCAACCGTTACATAGTCAACAATATTAAGATCAAGATTCTTATTCATCATGGTCATCATTTTTTCCGGACCACCTGTACAGAACGCAGAATTTGCCTTATTGTATACATTTTCGCCATCCGAATTACTTCCAACCCGAAGATACGTATCACGGTATATAGAAACCAGTTTTACCTTTTTGGTATCGTTATTGATACTCGCAATGATCATCGTATCACTGTTGACATCACCATCCAGTTCTCCTTCTCTGCTGTCAAGTCCAACCAGTGCAATACTTGTATAACCTTTCATAACCTGATTTTCTTCCACACTTTGATTAACATCCACATTTTCAAAATTCAGGTCTTCATAATTCATATTTCCGAGTTTCGCATATACAAACAGTCCGCCCATCAGAACGACCAGAATGATAATTTCCAGCGCAAACACTACTCTGCTCATCGTACTTTTCCGGCGTCTGCGTCGGATTCTTTTCTGTCTGTCCGTCAGGTTTTTCTTTTTCGCCATGTATTTACTCCTTATTCCTTTGTTTTCCTATCTTGCGGACCCTCTTCCTAATATGCGTTCTTGTTAATAAAGCCTTTAAAAAACGTCAGCAAAATAATTTTTACATCCAGTCCGACAGACCAGTTTTCAATATAATACAGATCATAATCTATTCGTTTCCGAATGGATGTATTTCCTCTGTAGCCATTGACCTGAGCCCAGCCGGTCATTCCCGGACGCACCTGATGCTTGATCATATATCTCGGGATCTCTTCCCTGAATTTTTCCACAAAAAACGGCCGTTCCGGTCTCGGTCCCACCAGACTCATATCTCCTTTGAGAATGTTAAACAGCTGTGGCAGCTCATCGATACTCGTCCGTCGCATCAGCTTCCCGATTCCGGTTACCCTTGGATCGTTTTTGACGGTCCATGCCTTCTTTTCACTTTCCTTCGACTGTACTTCCATTGAACGGAACTTATACATCATAAATGTATGATTATGCAGTCCCACCCGCTCCTGTTTGTATATCAGCGGTCCCGGAGAAGTCAGCTTGATCATGATCACAGCAAACAACATTATCGGAGAAAACAGAATAATTGCAACGATCGATCCGAAAATATCCATCAGCCGTTTTACCACCGCATTGAACGTATTAGTCAGCGGCACATAACGGATATTGATGACCGGAAGTCCCAGTAAATCTTCTGTATATGGTTTTGTCGGAATGATATTATTATAATCAGGAATAAACTTCGTGTGTACTCCTGATTTTTCACACATTGCCACAATTTCCTGCAGCCGGTAATATTCACTCAGTCCCAAAGTGATTGCAATCTCGTCCAGCCTGTTTTCCGGCAGGATCACCATCAGATTTGCGATTCTTCCAAGCACTTTAATTCCGCGGTACATAGTTCCGGCTTCCACATTATCATCGAGGATTCCACGGATCTGATATCCCCACTGTGGATTTTCAAGTATCCGGTCAATATATGCTTCTGCTGCCTTACTGTAACCAACCAACAGGATATGCTTCTGATTCAGACCTCGTTTACGGATATCCCGCAACAGATAACGAATCGTGATACGGACCAATTCTTCCAGGAACATATTTATAAAATAGAAGAAAAACAACATATCACGGGAAAAATTGATTTCTTTGAGCCACACATAAATGCACCCGATGATCAACAATATTCCCACCGTATTGGCTTTTACAATATTAGAAAATTCCAGTCTGCGTCCCTGCACCCGTTTCGGTGTATACAGATTAAACGCATAATACAGGATCAGATAAACCGGTACGATTCCAACCAGCGCTGTCATATACCATTCAAAAGATAAACTTCTGACCGCATCTACTGAAAAGGGACCCACGAATTTTAATGTCCATGCCAGCAGATAAGAAACAATGATCACAACAGCATCAATCACTACATGCATACGATTAAAGTACTTCTGATTATCTTTAATCAATATTTTTCACCTTTTAGTATTTCTGGTATGTTTTGTATTTACCATATTACTATAATACGCAATATACAAAACCACAACCAAACATTTTGTTAATTAGCTTACACTTTTCTTACATATTATAGTCAGGATATATTTTCCTGTCAACAAAACTTACGTTCTCCAATGTTTCTTTCGGCCAAATCGTTACTGTTCACTCCGTGCCCAGCAACACGCTGCGCGATGCACAGAATTTATGCTAATCGCATAAATTCGCGGGATATTACCAGTGAACAGTAACGTCAAATCTCCGTATCACATTGATCCACAACTGCAATTGAATCTTCCCGTAATTAGGAAGATTTTTCCAAAAAAACGGTACTTTTTTATCTTTTTTACACAGTGAAAAACCATTCTTAATCCCTGCTGCATATTCCCGCCCATAGTTCTTTGAAGCAAAGAATATAAGTTTCACAGTGAATCCCAGCACCAGAAAAGGCAGATTCAGTAAAATCTGGAGCAATGGCATATTTTTATAAAGCATATAAACATTATTTCTGGAAGAATATCTGATTTTAAACTGATTATAGCGTGATCCTGAAGTTCCGCTTCCCACGTGATACACCCCTGCCTTCGGCAAATACCAGTTTTCATACCCTGCTATCTGTGCCCGATATCCAAGATCAATATCCTCAAGATACGCAAAATGTTCCTCATCAAATCCTCCCAGCTGCTTTACCAGTTCTGTCCGATAAATAGCAGCTCCGCCACAGGAAGCAAATATTTTCCGCTCTTTTTTGTATTTTTCTTCCGGTTTTCCTTTTCCAAGCGCAAACGCCCAGCCAAGACAGTTATAATAATTTCCGGCATCGTCTATCTTTCCCCGATCATGAAACTGCAGCATCCGAGCAGCTGCAGAAAAAGCATTCTTTTTCCTTTCAATTCCCCGATACAGTTCCAGAAGAAAATCGGGCTCTGCCTCGGTATCATTATTTAACAGTACTACATATGGTGTCTGTGTTGCTTCAATTCCGATATTCACTGCTTTACAAAAACCAGTATTTTCCGCAAGTGCAATTACCCGTACCCATGGATATTTTTCTTCTGTCAGTTCTCTGCTCCCATCTACGGAACCATTGTCCACAAATATCACATCGAATTCAGAAAAAGTCTGTCGTTTCAAACTGTCCAGACAACGTTCTACATACTGCATCCCATTATAATTAGGAATCACAACAGTTATCTTCTTCATGGTATCTCCTTCCTTACGCACGCAGCGAATAATTCCATTTGCTCAACGTAAGGTTTTTATTATAATAAGGATCTCCCTGCTTTAACAAATCGATCCATCTGGTCCGCATAAATTCTATCTCCTGCTGGAACCGACGCACTTTGTCTTCACTGTCCTCCGATCCCCTGGATTTGGATTCGTAATGATATAATTCCACCCTCGGATTATAGACCACAAGATATCCTGCTCTCACGCACCGCAGGCAAAGATCCACGTCGTTAAACGCCACTGTCAGTGCTTCTTCAAATCCATCCAGACTTTCAAAAACAGTTCGCTTCATCATCATACATGCGGCAGTCACTGCGCTCAGATCCATCTGCAAAGATGCTTTGTGAAGATACCCACTTCTCGAACGTGGCATATTTAAGAATGCATGACCGGCGATCCCGCCGATTCCGATGATTGTTCCAGCATGCTGGATCGTATCGTCCGGGTAATACAGTTTTGCTCCCACGATACCCACTTCTTTCCGTTGGCAGTTCCCCAGCATTTCTTCCATCCAGTGAGGATTGATCACTTCCACATCATTATTCAAAAACAGCAGATACTCTCCGGAAGCCGATTTTTCTCCGAAATTATTGATGGCTGAATAATTAAATCCGGATTCCCAGATCACAATTTTTACGTTATTCCGTTTTTTCAGTTCTTCATAATATTCCCAGGTTTCTTTCTCCTGGCTGTTATTTTCTATGATGATTACTTCGTAATTGCAATATGTAGTTTTGGAAAATACCGAATCCAGACACTGTTTCAACGTATCTTTCTGATCTTTATTCGGGATCAGGACAGACACCAGCGGGGTTCCCTGCACCGGATATTCCACCTGATAGAAACCAAGATCTTTCGTATGGCTCACGGTTCCCTCCACACCCTGTCGTTTCAGATGTGCTTCAATAGCTCTCTTTCCCGCCTCAAACGCATACATCTTGCTTGCCGGATTGTCCGCCGTGGATGCCTGATGCGTCCGCCAGTGATACAGCACCTCCGGGATATGGCAAATCTTCTTCGCAGCCTCCGTACAACGGAAGATGAAATCATAATCCTGTGCCCCGTCATACTCTCTGCGGAACCCGCCCACCTGACGGATCAGACTGGTTCTCACCACGAAGAAATGTGTAATATAATTATTGGATCTTAACAGATCCACATTAAAATCCGGTTTGAAATGTGGCTGAAAATGTTCGCTCAGATCCGTCGTTACTTTATCTTCATCCGAATAAAAGACATCCGGCTCTTCTCTGCTCTGATTCAGTGCCTCCACGATCCGGTACAGTGCCTGTGGTGCCAGCAGATCGTCATGGTCAAGCAGACCGGTATATTCTCCGGATGCCATCTCCATCGCTGCGTTCGTATTTTCCGCGATTCCGAGATTTTCTTTCAGATTCTCCACTTTTACTCTGGCATCTTTCGAGGTGTATTCCCGGAGTACTTCCGACATCGCTACATCCTCGGGGCTTGCATTGGCGATACACAGTTCCCAGTTTGTATAGGTCTGCACCTCCAGTGATTCTATCATTTCCCGCAGGAATTTCGCCGGTGTTTTATATGCCGGGACAACCACACTGATCAGTGGCTGTTTTTTCCACTGTTTCCTTCTCTGCCCTTCCAGTTCTTTTTCCGAAGGTTTGTGATTCTCAAACCATGGACCATAAGGCACTTCTTCCGGCTCCATCCGCTCACACAGACGCACCCAGAACTCTTTCGGTCCGTAATGTTTCAGATAGCGGATCCCCTTTTTTATCGTATACGGTTTTATCTTTTTGAGATAACGCATCCAGTTTCCTGAACTCATCGATACTCCTTTCTGTTGCCTCTTATCTGCTTTCGTAACTGTCCAGTGTCTTCCCGGTTAACAGTTTCTACCCTCTGAATAGCTACCTGTCTTCTATCGTCTCATACTCCGGAAATTCTTTCAGCGCTTTTACCACTTCCGCTGCTTCTTCCAGGGACAGACTGTAGTACATCGGCAAACGACACAGCCGTTCGCTCTCTTTTGTCGTGTAAACATCCTCGCCATGGAACCGTCCAAACTTCTTTCCGGCTGTTGCAGAGTGCAGTGGAACATAATGGAAAACACTCAGGATCCCACGCTCTTTCAGATAAGCCAGAAGCTTTGTACGCACCCTCAGATCTTTTACTTTGATGTAATACATGTGGGCATTGTGTGTGGCATACTCCGGAATATACGGGCGTTCCAGCACCCCTTTGTCTTCCAGTTCTTTCAGTTCTTCGTGATAGAAGTTCCAGATGGACAATCTCTTATCATTGATCTTGTCTGCCTCTTCCAGCTGCGCCCACAGATAAGCGGCATTCATATCGCTTGGCAGATAGGACGATCCATAGCCCACCCAGGTATATTTATCAATCTGTCCACGGAAATACTGGCTGCGGTTTGTTCCCTTTTCACGTAAGATTTCTGCAGGTTCCAGGTATCTGTCATCCTGAAAGAGAATCGCACCGCCCTCTCCCATGGAATAATTCTTTGTCTCATGGAAGCTGTAGCAGCCAAAATCACCGATTGTTCCCAGTGCTTTTCCTTTATAAAAAGCATTCACTCCCTGCGCGGCATCTTCCACCACTTTCAGGTTATATTTTTTCGCAATTGCCATGATCTCATCCATTGCACAGCTGACGCCTGCATAATGAACCGGCACGATTGCTTTGGTCTTTTCTGTAATTGCTTCCTCAATTTTTGTCTCATCAATGTTCATGGTATCCGGACGGATGTCCACAAACACGCAGGTGGCTCCCCGTAAAACAAAAGCATCCGCGGTGGATACAAAGGTATACGACGGCATGATCACTTCATCTCCCGGCTGAATATCCGCCAGAAACGCTGCCATCTCCAGTGCATGGGTACAGGAAGTTGTCAGCAATACGTTTTTTGTCTGAAACCTTTCCTTCATCCACTGGGAACATTTTTTGGTAAATGGACCGTCTCCGCAGATCATACCGTTTTTTTCTACGGCTTCTTTAATATACTCTGTTTCTTTTCCCACAAACGGTGGGCGGTTAAAACTGATTCTCACTCTTCTCACTCCTGTTATTGTTTTGCTTTGATATCGGATTGTTCCGTACTTTTGACTCTTGTATCATCTCACATCGTATAAATCAAAATTCCTGCTATGATCAGCAGGTTTCCCACAAGTTTTCCTTTTGTGATCTTTTCGTTCAGGATCACTCTTGAAAAGATCAGAACAAATACATACGCAGCCGTATCGATCACCGGTCCAAACCGCATATCTACTTTTGTATAACACCAGGTGTTCAGAAGCAATACACCGAAAAAGATCCCGTACGCCACGATCACCCGCCAGTTCAGATATTCCAGCAGCGGATTGCTGTATTTTTTATTGGCACTCTGTTTTAAGAGTACCTGGGAGATGGCAGTAAAAAATGTACCTGCCAGCATCAGTAACATAAACATTCTATTCATAGCGCTGCACCACCCATACGCCGGTGAGAACTACCAGGATACCGATAATATTCCGTACCGACAGATTTTCATGAAAGATCACCACTGCCCAGATCTGCGACCACAACAGGTACACACTCTTGTTGGCATACGCAGTGGACAGGGAAAACTTCTTTATCACCTGCTGCCATGCAATGGCATAGATTCCGCAGTTTCCGATCATCAGTGCCAAGAACACATAAAGCCAGATACTTCCCAGCCCGTGCCGGTTATACTGCACGGATGCCATCTTGGAAAATACGCTGGTCAGGGAAAACAGCAGAATATTCAGGTGAAGCTGTATGTAATTCTTTACTTTTTCCATTGTTTTTTCCTTTTATTTTTTTGTATATCGTCTTTACGAGCGATACCATATCATCTTATTATACCATTCTTATACTTTCGCTTCAAGAATACTTTTCTATTGCAATTTACACTTACAATCGACTTGGGTCCACTGGCAATTATTGATATGCATTACAGGCAAAAAAGTGCCTCGTAACAGGCACTTTTTCTTATTGTTCCATATGTTGTTTTTCTCTTTGTTTGATCTTCCGTAACAGCCAGAACCAGAGTGCGCCGATTTCAATCAGATAACTCACTGCCAGAGAAATACTTCCGCCCTGCATTCCATATTGCTGTATCAGCAAATACGCACCAAAATAGCTGACCGGAAGTATGATCACATTGCATATAACCAGTCCTTTGATTTCTCTTACTACCGTAAGCAGTGCACATAAAAACCACACGATGGCAGTCAGAATCGTACAGCCTATAAGTGGAAGCAGCAGATCTTCATGCGCTGCCACCTCATCCCCGTACAAAAGTTCCAGCCCCCAGTGTCCGAAGATCTTTCCTCCTCCCAGAGCGACAACACTGATCAGCAAAATTGCTGCCATACATTTGCGAAAGGTTTTCCAGAAATCCCGGATATTTCCACTGCTGTACTGTTCGGCAAACAGCGTAATAAACGGGTTAAATACATAGGATGCTCCCATCTGAACGATCATTGTGGGTGCTGCAACTGATCCATAGATACCGAGTGCTGCACCTCCCAGAATTTTTTCCATGACCAGACGCGGGATCGTCGGAATGACCGATGACATAGTCTGGTAACATAACAGCGGAAAGCATTCCGCCATCAGTGTTATATTTTTTTTCTCTTTCAGATGGATCTTTATGGTATCCAGCTTCTTTGCCCGTGGAATATCATAGAAAAAGATCACCAGCCAGGAAACCAGTGCCATAGCAAGAATGGCTGCCAGCAGACTCTGTGTCACTGGCAGTGCAGCCACAAATCCCACAAATGAAAGGATTCCTTTCACCATCCAGGACTTTCCGATCCAGTCCATCCGCCATTTTTTCTGACAGATTCCGGCATAGACATCATAGAACGCCTCCGCCATCTTAAACAGACAGTATGCAACGATACACAGACTCGATCCGTAGCTGTATCCGGCAATCAGTGCATAACCTACGCAGACCAGGAATGAAAGGATACAGATGATCAGACGGCTGCTCACATAGATACCGGAGGTGTATTTTTCTTTCATGTCCGATACCTGATAATTGCGGATACCCTGCATAGCGATGCTGTAAAATACATTGTTAACCGACATGGCAAGGGTAAGGATTCCCGCTGTTTCCACTCCGGACAGCCGGACCACCAGTACACTGATCAACCACTGCGTGATCAAATATACCATACTTCCCGCCGAGTTCCAGATAATACTCTTTTGTATTGATACTTTTTTTTCTTCCATTTTTTTCCTTCTTGTTCAGCCTACCAGTTTTGCCAGAAGTTTCAGTCCGTGCACCCGGAGTGCACACACAAAGATCCACGGTCCGATCTTTTGTACCGCCGGAAGCTGGTGAAAATATCCCACTTTTATGTAGGGATTTTTATAGCATCGTGGGAAACAGGTTTCCATGATTTCCTGTACTTCCCGGCACATCCCGTCCTTCACCTCTTTGCGGCATCCTCTTCCCGTATCAAACAACAGACTCGTCATGATCCTGCAGATAAAAAATTCCAGTTTCAGTGGATCCATCGGATGCTCTTTGTCTGTACAGAATGCAATGGCATCACGCAATTCTCCAAAAGGCAGCTGCCACATCTCCAGTTTCCGGTTTTTGATCGTAGATGTTGTCGACTGGGGATTTGCACGGTAATAATATTCTCCGTCCCCGATGGTCTGAATATTTGTGGCAACGGCTTCCAGTTTTAAGATCAACGGAATATCTTCACAGATCACGCCTTCACGGAAATGAATCTTCCAGGTATCAAACAGTTGTCTTCTTACCAGACGGTTACAGCAAAGATACGATGGAATCCGAATCCCTTTTTCCTGATAATTGATCTCATACTTCTGAATGATCTCGCCCCGTTCTGTCACCTTGGTATAATTGCACATCACCATATCTGACTTCTTTTCTATGGCAGTGTTATACATTCTCTTCAGAAAATCCTTTCCTATGTAATCGTCGCTGTCCACAAATGCCACGAACTCTCCGGATGCCATCGCCAGTGCATGATTTCGCGCCGCTGACTGGCCCTGGTTTTCCTGATAGATCACATGGATTTTATCCGGATATTTTTTTTCATATTCTCTCAGTATCTTCGCCGAGTGATCTTTGCTCCCGTCGTCCACCGCAAGGATCTCGATTTCCTCAAGGGACTGCTGTAAAATTGAATCCAGGCATATGCGAAGATAGCTTTCCGCGTTATAAACCGGAACAATCACCGATACTCTGATGGGTTCTTTATTTTCATTTTCCAAATGTCATTACCTCTTCTCCCGGAAACTGAATCTCTACAGGCATATGATTTACCCTGTCTTCTTCATCCGGAAGTTTCATATAATCTCCGTAACATCTGGTCAGGATGGCATCATATCCGCATGGAATCTTCACAGTGATATTCTCAAACGGCACATCCACCAGCTGTTCCATCTCTTTTTTCTCAATGATCCATTTTTTTGCATCTGCGGCAAAGGTTGTCATCCGAGAACTCCCTTTCTCCGGTTTCTTCATAAATGCCTGATTACACTTTTTCCAGACCATTCCCGCAGAGATTCCGCACAGATGCATTCCACCATGCAAAATATGCCAGATGGATCGCATTACAAAGTCTTTTGCCGGTCCGTACTGGCCGATCTGCGGCTCTTTGACCTTATAGATACTCAGAATCATGCCCCAGCGCACCGCCCGGTTCAGCTGTTTTTCCATCTCTGCCTCATCATCAGAAATCTCATCGTAAGGAAAGATATCAATATAGAATCCGGTAATGCTTCCCGACTTTTGCAGACTGTTTTCCACAAAACGAGTGCGATTCATGCGTAGTTTTGCAAAATACAGATGATATTCCGGATCCGTATCCACAGTCTGAAGAAAATACTCTTCCCCGCATTCTTTCTGTGCAATCTGAAGGAATCTCTCATAGTCTTCTCTCGGCATTCCCACATCAATATCATCGTCCCAGGGAATAAATCCTTTATGCCGCACCGTTCCGAGAAGTGTCCCGAACGCCACAAAATAACGCAGATGGTATTTTTCGCAGATTTCGATATATTTGCATAAAATCTGTTTTTCCACATCCTTGATTCGATTCAATATTTCCGTATCGTATTCTCTGTACTGCAAAGCTGTTCCTCCCCACTTTTTTCTGCGTTGATCTTGCACCATTATATCTGTTGTAAAATCCATTGTCAAGGTGAGCCGTTTCCCCGGAAAACCTTGAAATAAAGGATTGAAAATGATATGATGAAGCACAGAACACAACCCTTTAAGAAAGGAAATACAAGATACTATGAGTTTATATTCTGTTGTTGTTCCGGTATATAATTCGGAACATACCTTAACGGAACTTTATACACGTCTCGATAAAGTCTTCCGTGAAACCGTGCAGGAACCCTTTGAACTGATCCTTGTGGATGATGGTTCCAAAGACTGTTCCTACCAGATCATGGAAGAACTTCGACAGAAAGATCCCCGTGTGAAGATCATCCAGATGGCTAGAAACTTCGGACAGCATCCGGCTCTTCTGTGTGGATTTTCTCATGCGGAGGGAGATTTCATCATCACCATGGATGATGATCTTCAGCATCCCCCGGAAGAGATCCCGAAGCTGATCAACACCATCAGAGAGCGGGACGATGTGGATGTCATCATCGCCAGCTATGAAGGCAGAAAGCACGGACCGATCCGCCGTCTCGGAACCAAAGTTTCTGTCTGGGCCACCTCCAAAATGCTTGGAAAAGACCCGAATCTGCAGATCACCAGTTTTCGTCTGATCCGCCGTTTCCTCGTGGAAGCCATGTTGCAGACAAACACCTATCTTCCGCAGATCGGCAATCTTCTGGTGTTAAGTTCCAACCGTATCATCAATGTACCGGTGCATCATGATGCAAGAGCCTACGGAAAAAGCGGTTATTCTTTCCGCCGTCTGGTCAGAGACCTGCTTTACGATATCACTTCCCACTCCGCATTCCCGCTGCTTCTGGTACGTGATCTCGGCATCTGCAGTTTTCTGGTCAGTGTGGCACTTGGAATCTTTTTCCTGATCCGCTATTTCCTCTACGGTATTTCCGTGGAAGGCTGGACTTCCCTGATGCTCGTACTGCTGGCATTTTTCGGTATCACCCTGCTTTCCATTGGAATCATGGGGATTTATCTGATGAATATTCTGAACGAATCCAAGAAAATGCCGCATTATGTCATCCGTAGAAAAGATGTCTGACAGGAGGATTGTATGAAACAGGAAATTGGAGGATATCTGGAACTGGAAGTTTTCCACGGGAAAGAATACTATCCTGATCTTGTAAAAGTGAATCTTGGGCGTACAGCCCTCTGCTGGCTGCTGGAATCCCGGAAGATTGAAACGCTCTATCTTCCGTTTTTCCTTTGTGACTCCGTAATTGATACCTGCTTGAGGCAGGGAATCCACGTGAACTTCTATTCGCTGAATGAGGATCTTACGCCGGCTCTTTCTCCCGACCTTTCCCTTCATCCAGGAGAATACCTCTATCTGGTCAATTATTACGGGCAGCTGACGGATGAAAAGATTCTTTATTATAAAAAATACTATAAAAATATTATCGTGGATCACACCCACGCCTTTTTTCAGCATCCGCTTCCCGGCGTGGATACTCTGTATTCCTGTCGCAAATTTTTCGGGCTGAGTGACGGTGCCTATCTTTCCACAGATGCCACGCTCACTGCCGGAAAAGAGCAGGATGTCTCTGCGGAACGTATGGGACATATTCTCGGCCGTTTCGAAAAAGATGCCGGAACGTATTATCAGAAAATGTTAGACAACGCTGCGACCTATCATCATATGAAGATTCTCACTATGTCCCGCCTGACACAGAATCTGTTAAAAGCCATCGACTACGAACAGATCCGTCAGAAACGGAATGAAAATTACAGATTTCTGAAAGAACTGCTTCCCTCCGATTCACCTTTTACCCGCGTGACACCGGACGGACCCTTTGCCTATCCTTATTATCATAAAAACGGAATTGCACTGCGAAAAGCCCTGGCGAAAGAAAAAATCTTTGTTCCAACCAACTGGTCCAACGTGATCCGGGACTGTGCACCCGAATCTTACGAATATCAGTGGGCGGCAGACATTCTCCCGCTCCCCTGCGACCAGCGTTACGGAAACGAAGAGATGCAGCGGATCGCAGACGTGATCCATGCACTGGAACCTTAGAACGTGTCTGAAAAATCATTTTCGCAATCTGCAAACCCCAGTTTGCGAAAAGCCTTTTTCAGACACGCTCTAGAAGAAAGGATTATTATGAATAAACGTTTACTGATTCTCGGAACCCTCGGGGAATTTGAACAGCTGGTGCAGAAAGCCAGAGCCCGGGGCATCTATACCATCGTTTGTGACGGATACCCGGACGGTCCGGCACGTGCCTTTGCAGACGAATCTTATGTGATCCCGGTTACCGATACGGACCGGATTGCCGCCCTTTGTAAAGAAAAACAGGTGGACGGAATTCTCACCTCGTTTTCCGATCTTCTGCTGGAATGTATGGTGAAGATTTCCGCAAAAGCAGGTCTTCCCTGCTATCTGAACCCGGAACAGCTTCCCTGGTATCGTGACAAATCCGCCACCCGGGGACTGCTCGAAGAACTCGGTCTTCCCTCCCCTGGTTTTGCAAAAATCCCCACTTCCGGATTGACTCCGGAGCTGATCGCTCACCTGCATTTTCCTCTGGTGACAAAACCACTGGATAAATACGGCTCCCGCGGCATCTATGTGGTACACAATCTTGAAGAACTGAAACAGGCAATCACTGAGACCGCTTCTTTCACCGATCTTCCTGAGATTCTCGTAGAAGAATATAACGACGGTTACGAATTCAATATGATGACCTGGGTACGAATTCAATATGATGACCTGGGTACATAAAGGAAAAGTCCATGTGATCAGCATCGCAGATCGCGAAAAGACGGACATCGGACCGGGTGAGATCCCGATCAGCACCCGAAATGTCTATCCATCCTGCCTGTATGAACAGGTGGTTACTCCGGCAACCGATCTTTTACAGTGCTACGCCGACAAAACCGGGCAGAAAGAGGGGGCGTTATCCATGCAGTTTTTCTGGAAACCGGAAAACGGCATCCAGGTCTGTGAGATTGCAGCCCGATTCTTCGGCTACGAACACGAACTGACCGATATGGTATACGGGTTCTCTATCGAGGATCTGCTGTTAAATTACCTGTATGATGTTCCTGCACTGGAACAGATGCTGGATCAGCACGATCCACGAAAACCGATTTGCCACGGAGCTGTCCTGTATTTTCAGGGACGCCTGTTACAGATTCGTGATCTTTCCGTTCCGCAGAAACTAGCATCTCATTCTGCGGTAGAAAAACCATGGATTTTTTATCACGAAGGAGAAGCTGTCATTGCCCACGGACCGAATCCTTATGTGGCACTGTACTATATCTCCTGTCCGTCCAGAAAAAAACTAGATCAGGTTACCGATGAATTTTTCACTTCTATGACCATCCCGTCTTTGGATGGAAAAGAAGTCCTTTATCGTAACCAGATGCCTGACTATCCAAAAACAAAATAAGCACAAAAAATGAGCTTATACAGAAATCATTTTCCTGTATAAGCTCATTTTTTATAGTTATTTTTAATAAGCCGCCCGATATACCAGCACATACGTCAGCAGTACAGAAATTGCTGCTGTCCCCTGTCCGATCCTGCAGATCCATATGCTTATTTTTTCATTTCTGATCAGTTTTTCACTCCAGTTTTCATATCCCAGTGTCACAAAATAGAAAAATGGAAGCGCCATCGGCATGATATAGCGTCCCTGCGCCTGAAAATCACTTGCATAAGCATAATACACCAGCAATCCAACCGGTATCACCATAGTTCCCACCATGCAGATATGCATCCAGTTTCTCATATTCCACCATCTGTTTTTTCTCCATATCTCAGTGATAAGAATTCCATCTGCATCGGCTTTTTTCTCTTTTTTTACAAATTCCGTGGTCAGACAAAATTCCCGACGCAGTCTCCAGCTGTTTCCAAGAATTCCCACTGCAAACACGATCAGATACACTTTACTCCACAGATATGGCATAAAAATATCAAGATGTCCGAACGTTCCCACAAAGCTTACCAGTACCGTAACCAGCCAGTTATGCTGCCATTCTCCAGGTACCCACCAGATCATATCCAGAACACTCATTCCCATATTCACCGGAAGCACCCGATTGGAGGGTTTTAACTCATCGATCGCGTATTTTTCCGCATAGATGGAAGAGGTTTTCATTCCCAGAAAATCTCCGTCATACAGGATTCCGCTCCGGATAAACCACCATCCGGCCACAAGAAAGACAATTCCCAGCATCAGGCAGCCTTTCTTCAGCAGCTGCTGCCAGTCCCATTTCTGCTCTCCACACTTCATCATGCAGCCTGCAAAAAATACGGCGCTCATCAGAAGGTATCCATATGCGTTGTAATAAGACAACATACACAATCCCATGGCAATTCCCATCTGTACACAGACTTTCAGGGTCCAGCCTTCCTTACACGCCCTGCACCAGCAGTACAGGATCCAGGCTGTCGTAAAAAGTGCCAGTCCATCCGTATTGATATAAGAAAACAGAAAACAGGTTCCCGGAAGAAAGCACACCAGAACTGTAAACAGCCTCCCTGTCTCTTTTTTCCGAAATAACAGTTCTCCTATTTTCCAGGTAAACCATGCCATTCCGCATCCCAGAAGGACATTCACCATACGCGCCGCAATCACCGTAGCCCGAAAACTGTCCGTAAATACCTGCACAACCTTTGCAAATACTGCTCCTGCCATATAAGGAAGAATTGGATTAAACGCATAGGAGATGCCCCAGTTGGCATTCCGTATCTCCGGATCCCGTCCATCCGGCAAGGTTCCATGCTTTACAATAAATTCGACGATCTGGTAGCGCATACTTTCATCCGGTGAGGCATCGAACGGTGCCGCCAGCGCCCAGGAAAGATAAAATACAAAAACCAGAAGTACAAAAATCCATATTGCATATTCTTTTTTCACTGTTTTTACTGTTTTTTTCATTCCATCACCCTTTATGCCTGAAAATAACCAGTTTGCTTGCCACATAATTCAAGATGATTACAAGTACATTTGCCGCACATTTAATCAGTACGTCATTGAATCCGCACAGATCAGCAAAAATAAACATACATGCCCAGTCCAGTATTCCCGTAGCCAGACGACAGGAGAAAAATGAAACTATCTCTTTCCCTATTTCTTCCCTTGTACTGGCTTCGCTGTGAAATACCCATTTTCTGTTAGTAAGATATGCAAACAGAACCGATAAAATCCATGCAAGTACAGTACTCACCATAACCGATAAACCAAACGGATGCGCAAAGATCCAATAGCTCACAATATTAACAAGCGTTGTCAGAACGCCGAAGACACCGTACGGAATAATGTCTTTGTACTTGTCCCATAGCTTTTCTATATTCATCTTTTCCACCTTTCTTTTTAAAAAAGCAGGTACATTTCCACCATGCACCCGCTTCTTTGGTTGTTTATAATCGTTTCAGTGAAAAATCCTGGCTGTCTAGGGTCAGGTTTGGATTATAGAACGGATCGCCGTTCTTCAAAATCTCCGGCCAGCGTTTCTCGAAAGTGGCAATCTCCTGATTGAATCTTGCCACTTTCTCCGGAGTATCTTCCAGTCCTCGGGATTTGGATTCGTAATGATACAGTTCCGCATATGGATTATAGACGATCAGGTATCCTGCCTGTCGAAGTTTCATACAGAAATCAATATCGTTAAATGCCACCTGCAGTTCTTCACTCAAACCACCGACTTTCTCAAACGCTTCCCGTTTTACCATCATACAAGCCGCAGTCACCGCACTGTAATCCTGTGCACAGATGATCCGGTGGCAGTACCCGGTAAATCCACGCTTCTGCTGTACAAAACAGTGTCCTGCGATTCCACCGAAACCGATGACCACGCCGGCATGCTGGATCGTATCATCTTCATAATACAGTCTTGCACCCACAGCACCCACATCTTCTCTGGTACAGTAACCAAGCAGTTCCTCCAAACAATTGTCGTTGATGATCTCGGTATCGTTGTTTAGGAGCAGGAAATACTCTCCTTTGGCATACTGTACACCGAAATTATTGATGGCAGAATAATTAAAGTGGCCTTTATAATACACCACATGCACTTTCGGATTGACCGCTTCAAGCTGCTCGTAATATGCAAAAGTTTCTTTTTCTTCGCTGTTGTTCTCTACGATAATATATTCATAATTGGTATATGTGGATTTTGCTTCGATCGAATCGATACACCGTTTCAGATCATCAATATGATCTTTATTCGGAATAATGATCGAGATCAGTGGGTCATAATCCCGCAGGAATTTTGTCCGGTAGAGTCCCAAAAACTCTCCCTTGCTCACTTCCACTTTTACACCAATCCGGTCATAATGCGCCTGCACCGCCCGTTGTCCCGCATCAAATGCATACAGCTTGCTCTCCGGATTCTCCGATGTGGAATCTTCATGACATCGCCAGTGATACAGGATCTTCGGAATATGATGGATCTTTTCCGCTCCCGCATGTTCCACACAACGGAAGATAAAGTCATAATCCTGTGCTCCGTCAAACTCTCTGCGTAACATTCCGATCTCATCAATCAACGTTTTCTTCGCCACAAACAAATGGCAGATATAATTGACCGTACACAGCAGATCCACGTTATAATCCGGTTTGAAATGTGGCTGGAAGAACTTGTGTCCGTCCATCGTCATCTTATCTTCATCCGAATACAGAACCTCTGTCTCCGGCTTCTCATTCAGTGCTTTCACACATTCATACAGCGCATGTGCCGCCAGTTCATCATCATGATCGGCAAATACCACAAACTCACCTGTTGCCGCCTCGATCGCAGCATTCGTATTTTCTGATATCTGTAACTTTTCCTGATGATCGATGACTTTGATTCTGCTCTCTTCCTTCTGTAACTGTTTTAACAGTTCCCGGATCGGAGAATCCGCACCGCTTCCGTCAGACAGGCATAGTTCCCATTTGCCATAAGTCTGCGCCTGCAGGGATTCCACCAGCGCACGGAGATATTTTTCCGGTGTTTTATAAAGCGGTACAACCACACTGAAGGTCGGTTCCCAGGAAAAATGTTCTTTTCGCTGGTGTTCCAATTCTGCTTTACTTGGCAGATGCTTTGGAAGCCATTTCTGATAGATCACAGCGGCTTTATTTTTATTTTTCACTTTTCCGACCACTTTTTGGGCAAGTGCTGCCGGACCGTGCAGTTTCAGATAACGGCTGCCCTTTTTGCAGTATTCATTCATCTTTTCTGCGGCAAGCTGTACCGGCTGCAGGTGAATCTGTCTTCTCACCCGTATCGAACCTGCCTCAAAAACAATATAAAATTCTTTCAGCTGCTGGTAGTGCAGTTCAAAAAAGAACCCACATTTTTCTCCTACCTCTGCCTCCGGATACTGGTTCTGTACATCGACACGTTTCAGGTGCTGGATCTCACATGGAATTCTGTTTCCGCGGGAATTCTCCAGATAAACTTTTAGCGGTTTCGTATAAGCTGCCCAGCCACGCACCCGGCAGATGCCGAGTTTCCGGTCCACTTCGGAACTCTCAATGAAATACTGAGGCATACCCTGTCTTCTGATCAGCTGTTTTACCGGAATTGAAAACCAGACCTCTTTTTTCCCGTTCTCTTTCGCATAAACCACTAACTTTTTATACTGTTCCAGCTTATCTGGAAGTACAATCTCCATCTGAACACGGATCGCATCCACCAGATCCAGATCCTGAAATCGTTCCAGGGCACTGATGCGCTCCTGCTGCTTCAGATTTACCTCCAGTGATTTCCCGTCCAGTTCCGCTGCCGCGGTATGTTCCTTGGGCCAGGTGCCCTGCAGATGATAGATTTTCTCATCTGAAAGATCAAATCTTTCTTTTTCTACTACGAATACTTCTCGCTGCATAGTAATTCCTCTCTTGCATCTTTTCCTGTATTCTGAGTTACATACTGACACATCACTTTTTTATGGGCTTTTTCACCCATCTGTACTCTGGCTGTCTTCTCCTCGATCAGCGTTGTGAGCGCTTTTTTCCACTCCTCCTTGTCACTGCAAAGCCAGCCATCCACACCATTTTCGATCACGCCTTCCATCTCCCGGTTTCTGCTCATCACTGATGGCACTTTCACCAGTGCGGCTTCCATCCATTTGTTTTCGGACTTACTACAATGGAAGATACTGTCCTCCAGCGGCATCAGATTGATATCGATACCTGCCATAACAGAAGGTAACTGTTTCCAGTCCATAAACGGAAGTTTTTCCACCTTATTTCCGAATTTTTCCATTTTTCTGTCAGAGAGTACACCAACCAGCTTCAGCCGTACCTCCGGATGTTCCTTCATCACTTCCAGAATTGCTTCTTCCGCCACCTCAAAGTCCTGATCATGAGTTTTCGATCCGCTGAAGTAACCGATGGAAATATGCTCCGGGTCTTTTTCCACCTGCTCTACTGCGTCATGGGACAGAATCTGCATCTCCATGCTTGCACAATTCCGGTTGATTACCACTGGTTTTCCCGGAAATTCTCTTCGGATCTCTCCCGCCAGTGTATCAGTAGAGGTAAAATAGCCATCACACAGTTCCATACAGGAATGAATCTGTTCCGTCGTCTTTTTAAAATCTTTATACTCACTTCCTGTCAGAAAATGCAGATAAGAGATTCTTTCGTAATCAAAGATCAGATCGTCAATGTCATAATATACGTTTAATCCGGTTTTTTTCGCCTGCTCCACTACCTTGCACACCACATCTTCCCGGCTGCAACGGTAACATACAACTGCCCGGTACGCATCCCAGTCCAGATCTTCGACCTCATCCACCTGATAAAAATCCGATCCGTAACCCTGATAATGCAGCTGTTCCCTGAAATGTTCTACCCGATAACGGGAAGCAAACGAAATTTCCTCACCCACAAACAGAATCTTCTTTTCGCATACAGGCATATTCTGACACTTCAGTGTCTGTTCTGCAAACTCCTGTAATTCTTTCAGTGCTGCCTTTGCATCTGTTCCTTTCAGAACCAGACCTTTTTCGTAATGTTTTACCCGCTCCACCGGCGCACCAATCGGGAATACAGCAACCGGCATATGCATGGACATAATCTCTGAAGTTGTATACGAGAAGGTCTCCGGCCAGATGGATGGGATAAAGAACAGATCAATATCTTCTTCCATCGTCAGTCTCGGAAGTTCATCTCTGGTATATCTTCCCGTACAGGAGAATACCGGACTGTCGATTTCTTCATCCGACACCCCGATCAGTTTCATTCGGATGTTCAGGTTCTGCATCTCGATCTCTTTTATCATCTCCTTGACAACATCCAGACCTTTTTTATAACACAGCACGCCGAGCAGACCAATGTTCAGTGTCCTGGTCGTCTTCACCTTCTTATCCAGTGCCGTCACATAATGCGGTTTGTGTGGCAGCACATGTAACTGATACAGATAAGGATAGGTCTTTTTAAATATCTGTGCCGTATCATCAGAGAATGCCAGAATCTCATCACACCGGGATAAAAACTCCCTCCAGTGTGTTCTCCATGCGGTTCCGGACTCATAGTCCAGACATGCATTGCTTCGGTTTGCCGGGATACACTGGTTACAAATCTGTGCATCCGCGCCATGACAGTATTTCCCCTGAGCATCCATCAGATTTACCGCCGGACACATGAAGAAAAAGTCATGAAGCAACATCTTCAGATGTGCCTGATGTTTTTCTTTCAGTTCAAGGATCTGATTCAGAATCTGATAGATTTTCTGATAAGTTACCAGTTCGTTGATCCAGATTTCATCCACTCTCGGAATCTCATCAAGGATCATCACCAGATCTTTGGCAAAATACTGAACCTTATATTTTTTGTATTCATATTCCAGATAATAGCGCATATTATCGATGTCAAACCGGACAGTCAGGAAACGTTTTCCTTCTTTCAGTGCCAGTTTACGTTTCTCAATCAGATATTCCGTGGCACCACCGCCGAGGTTATGATCAAAGGCAACAATCGTCGGTACATCCAGCAACTGATTTAACAGCTGTGTTTCCACATACAGTCGGATCGTTCTTGCCGGATCTCTCTGACAGAAAGCTGCCGTATCGCTGTTATAATTCGGATGTTTCTTCGCCAGTCTCTCCAGATGGCTCTTTAGCAGCCGTAATTTTTCTTCGG
>ERZ779842.1150-NODE-1150-length-23420-cov-2.660347_pt1 | contig 23420 bp, 19 predicted proteins | sample MGYA00511095_ERZ779842 | MGnify/ENA primary metagenome ERZ779842 (study PRJEB29588, sample SAMEA2154036) | human gut metagenome | biome: human gut; feature: human-associated habitat; material: faeces | place: Denmark | collected 2008/2010 ... | reverse complement strand
TTATCAGGATGATAGTGGAGAATATGTTGGTTTTGATCTGGATCTGGCACAGGAAGTCTGTAACCGCAGAGGATGGACTTTAAAGAAACAGCCGATTGACTGGGATTCTAAAGACATGGAATTAAAATCCAACACGATTGACTGTATCTGGAACGGTTTTACCATGAATGGCCGTGAAGACAAATATACATGGACAGATGCCTATGTAGACAATTCACAGGTTGTATTGGTAAGCAAGGAAAGTAATATTAAAAAATTATCAGATCTTGCAGGAAAGATCGTCGTTGTGCAGGCAGATTCTTCCGCAAAAGAAGCATTAGTCGGGGATGATGCGACAAAAGAGAATAAAGACCTTGCGGCTTCCTTTTCTAAGATGCAGGAAGTAGCGGATTATAACAGTGCGGTTATGAATCTCGAATCAGGTGCAGTCGATGCGATCTGCATGGATATTGGTGTTGCAAAATACCAGACCGGAAAACATAAATCATTGACGATCCTGGATCAGAAGATTTCTTCAGAAGGATATGGTGTCGGTTTTTATAAAGGAAATACCAACCTTCGTGATCAGGTTCAGGAGACATTAAATGAGATGGCAGCCGATGGAACTGTGGATAAGATCGCGCAAAAATATGCAGACTATAATCTGCCGGAGTGTGTTTGCATTGGAAAGAACACAGACGTAAAAGAAAAAACGTCCGCTCAGAAAGAAAAGGTTTCAAAGAATACAGACAGTGATACAGCACAGGAAGAGCATGTCGGTTTTGTCGGTAAGATGAAGCAGGGATTTGCGAATTTCGGAAATATAACAAAACAATTGTGTAAAGGATTTGGTGCAACATTGTCGATTTTTTTCCTGACAATGATCATTTCGCTTCCTTTAGGTCTGCTTGTGACCTTTGGAAGAATGACAAAGATTACACCGATCCGCTGGATCACAAAAATATATATTTCTATTATGCGTGGTACGCCATTGATGCTTCAGCTTCTGGTTGTATTCTTTGGTCCATATTATCTTTTTGGTATCAAGCTTGCCTCAACGGTTCCGCATTATCGTTTTATTGCGGTGATCATTGGTTTTTCATTGAATTATGCGGCTTATTTTGCAGAAATCTATCGTAGCGGAATTGAGAGCATTCCGGCAGGTCAGAGAGAAGCAGCTAAGTTGCTCGGATATACAAGAGGACAGACATTTGCCAAGATCATTCTGCCACAGATGATCAAGAGAGTTATGCCACCGGTTACTAATGAGATCATTACTTTAGTAAAAGATACTTCTTTAGCATTTGTATTATCGTATATGGAGATGTTTACAATGGCACAGCAGATTGCTGCAACATTAACAAATGTAATGCCAATCTTTGTAGCGGGTGTATTCTACTATATCTTTAATTATCTGGTAGCATTTGTAATGGAACTGATCGAGAAGAAGTTAAATTATTATCAATAAAAGTAATCTGGATCGTGTCAGGTGACGTATCAAAACGTAACAAATCAAAAGGCATGTCTAGCTGGGGAGGAAACTATGTCTATATCTGTTTTAGAAATGAAAAATGTACGAAAAAGCTTTGGTTCGCTCGAAGTTTTGAAAGATATTTCTTTGAATGTAAAAGAAGGAGAGGTTGTTTCAATCTTAGGACCATCCGGTTCGGGTAAATCAACATTACTTCGTTGTGCCACACAGCTTGAAACGATGACATCGGGAAATCTTTCTTATATGGGAGAGACGGATCCAAAGAAAATGATGCCATATTATGGATTGGTATTTCAGAATTTTAATCTGTTTCCACATTATTCTGTGATGAAAAATATTACAGACGCTCCGATTCATACACAAAAGCGCAATAAAGAAGAAGTCTATCAGCAGGCAGAAGCTTTGCTTAAAAAGCTTGGACTCGAAGGAAAAGAAAATGCATATCCATGCCAGCTTTCAGGTGGTCAGCAGCAGCGAGTAGCGATTGCAAGAGCTTTGGCGATGAAACCGAAGATGCTTTTCTTTGATGAGCCGACATCCGCTTTGGATCCTGAGCTTACAGCCGAGATCTTAAAGGTTCTTTTGGAACTTGCTAAAGATAAAATGACAATGGTGATCGTAACACACGAAATTGATTTTGCACGTCATGTATCCGACCGAGTTGTCTTTATTGATGGTGGAGTGATTGTAGAAGAAGGAAAGCCGGAAGACGTGATCGATCATCCTTCTAATGAAAGAACGCAAAACTTTTTAAAAAAGCTACAGCGAGGATAAAAATTTTGTAAAGTACAGCAAGAAAAAGAAACGGGGAATTTAATGAGCAAAAGTACATGTAGTGCTACCTTTGGCAGCAGTGAAGATAAAATCTGGTCTTTGATCACCGGGCAGTCGGATCATACATGGCGGACTGATCTGCTTCGGATTGAAGAAGGAGAAAAAAAGTATTCTGTTGTTGAATATTATAAGAATGGTGATGTTGTGACGGCAGAGGTCAGTATGACTATTCCGCATCAGCGTTATGAATGTCATATAAAAGGCAGCGGCTACGAGGGAAAAAGAATCTTTTCACTTATGAAAAAAAACAGCCGGACGATCCTTTCTATGGAAGAAGTGATCTGTCGTAGTAAAAGAAAGTCTAAAGAGAAGATTACGCTACGTGTACGTTTCAGCCTTTTCTTTTTAAAATCATATTTAAAAAAGAGACAGAAAAGGTATATTGGGGATCTGTACAGGGCATTGAACGAAGAACCGGGGAGTTGCAGCCGGCACTAAATAAAGCTCATGCTTAGAGAATAGATAGACGATAAGATTCAGAAGCAAAAAAGATAAGAACAGTAAATGGAATTTCCAGAAAGGACAGAAAAATGGTAGTTACAAAATATTCCTTGATAGGTGCAATTTTACAATATTATCCTAGTGCAGAACAATGCTTTAATGAAATGGGGATGCATTGTGTATCCTGCCATATGTCACCAAGAGAAACATTAGAACAGGCATGCATGACACATCAGTGTGATGTAGAGGAACTGATCGCGAAATTGGATCATCATATTAACGGAGAAGCAGAAGCATAGGAAAGATAAGAGCAGATATCGTATGCAAACCGGAAGTATAGGAAAGGTAATAATACCTTTTTATAACAGAAAGCCGGCAATATCAGAAAATGCATAGGATTAGTAGGAGGAATTACAAATGACAGCAACATTTTGGTCTGTGTTACCACCGATCATTGCGATCGTATTGGCATTGATCACAAAAGAGGTATACAGTTCTCTTTTGATCGGAATTATTATGGGAGGACTTTTATATTCTGCCGGAAACCCGATCAAAGCAATCGAGATCGTTTTTGGTATTATGTCTGATAAGATTGGTGATAATGCATATATTTTAGTTTTTTTAGTATTGCTTGGAATATTAGTTGCATTGATCACGAAGTCCGGTGCATCAAGAGCTTATGGTAAATGGGCATCGACAGCGATCAAATCAAGACGTGGAGCATTAGCGGCAACAAGCTGTCTTGGTGCGTTGATATTTGTAGATGATTATTTTAATTGTCTTACCGTAGGAACGGTAATGCGTCCTGTAACGGATAAATATAAAGTAACCAGACAGAAGTTAGCCTATATTATCGATGCAACGGCAGCACCGGTATGTATTCTGTCACCCATCTCAAGCTGGGCGGCAGCAGTCAGTACATCGCTGCCAAAAGACAGTAAGATTGATGGATTTTCACTTTTTTTGCATACGATCCCATTAAATATGTATGCTATCTTTACATTGATTTTTCTGATATTTTTGATCTGGCTGGATCGTGATTTTTCGCGTATGAAAAAAGCAGAGATCGATCAGTATACAGCAGAAGAACGAAAGAAAATGGACAATGATGTATCTGTTATCGGAAAAGGAAAAGTAAAAGATTTGGTACTCCCAATCGCTGTGCTGATCATAAGCTGCATTACGATGATGCTTTATACAGGTGGTCTGTTTACAGGAAAGAGTGTGATCACGGCATTTTCCGACTGTGAAGCATCAAAAAGTCTTGTAATTGGCTGCTTTATCACATTAGTATTTACATTTTTCTTATATATTCCAAGAAAGATAATTCATTTTGACCAGTTTTGTGAAAGTTTTACACAGGGATTTAAAGCAATGACATCGGCTATCATGATCCTGTGTCTTGCATGGACATTGTCAGGAATCTGTAGTGCAGACTATTTAAATATTGGCGGTTATGTCAGTAAGATTGTAGAAGCCAGTGCAGTTATTGATATGCTGCTGCCGTTTTTATTCTTTGTGATTGCTTTAGGACTTTCATTTGCGACAGGAACATCGTGGGGAACGTTTGGAATATTGATTCCTATCTCGGTTGCGGTCTTTGGAGAGTCCGGTTCGATGCTGACGGTCTGCGTAGCCGCAATTTTAGCCGGCGCAGTCTGTGGCGATCATATTTCACCGATATCAGATACGACCATTTTGGCTTCGGCAGGAGCACAATGCGTACACATTGAACATGTGTCAACACAATTTCCATATGCATTGCTTGTTGCATCTGCCTGCGGCGTGGGATATCTGTTAGCGGGCATCCTGCATAATCAGTATATTGGATGGATTGTCGGTCTGGTCGTATTATGCATAATATTGGCTGTAATCACAATTTGTACCGGGAAAGAAGATAAAAAAGACAGAGCAGGCTTATAAGGCTGCTCTGTCTTTGCCAATCATGATGAAAGATCAGATTTCGTAATCCATGCTCAGACGAACGGATACATTTGGTCTGACATAGGTGTCAGCAACATGCACATGTGAAGGATGTGTCTGATAACCTTTTAGAGCTTCGTTTGATTCTAATTCGCTGTCCATCATGATATCAGCAGAAGAAGAATCAAGAAATTCTGTGCGGATATTCATTTTCGTTAATCCCGGAACGACTCCTACTAAAGCTTCCAGATTCTTTTTGATATCTGTTTTGACTGCCTTTTTTTGTTCTGTTGATAATTCATCATTTAATTTCCATAAAATAATGTGTTTTACCATAATAATTCCTCCTGATTTTTGTTATGCATTTGTGGTATCTTCCCAAGACGGATCCTTTTGGCCGGATTTTCGTTCAGAAGATTCTAAGAGTGCATTGTCATATGATTTTGACACTTTAACAGAGATAGTATAACATGAAGTGATGAAATCTGCTATCAGGAAGAAGGGAAAAATAATAGCAGATAGGGAAAAAAGGAAAATAATCTGTTTGTATGTACACGGCAAACGGGTTTTAATGGGAAAATGTGTACAGGAAAGAGGAGTTTTATGAATACTGCACCACAGAAGGAACGGAAAGAGAATCATACGATTGACTTTTTGAAATTGTTTTTTGCACTTTGTATCGTTGGTATACATACGGATCTTGTCAAAATTTTTCCATCGGAGCACACACAATGGTATGTGATGCAGGTTGTATTCCGGATGGGCGTTCCTTTCTTCTTTGTCGTATCGGGTTATTTTTTAGGCGGAAAGCTTTGGAATTGTACAGACAGAAAAGAACAATGGCATTGTGTCGGAAAATACATTATAAAATTATTGCCGCCTTATCTTGTATGGTCGATCGCAAACCTGATCGTAACAATTCCGTTATGGTATCGGAACTTAGGTGGAGATCTGAAAGCAGTGCATATGATGATCATTAAGACGATTCTTTTTTATCCGACAGGAGCGATGTGGTTTGTCTTAGCATGTGTTATTGGCGCTTTCCTGCTCTGCCTGTTTTGGCGGCATAAGATTGTGATGGTGTTTTTTGCAATCGCAGCACATACTTTTGCATTGTTTGCGAATACCTATTACTTTGTTATTGCAAATACACCGTTGCATAAAGTGATCGATCGCTATTTAGAGATTTTCCTAAATCCGAGAAAAGGGATCTATGTTGGCTTTCCATTGCTCATGATAGGGGCATTTCTGGCATATCCGGATCTGATCCGGCATTTCAGGGCATCATGGGCAGCAGAACTTACGATTTTAGCGGAAATCGCACTTGTATTGGAAATGACATTTATCTATGGAAAAGAGACTAAAGATGATATTTCTTTGTGTATTTCTTTTTTAATACTGGTGCCATGTATGGTTGTGTTTTTCTTACAAAAAGATATTTTACACAGGATTCCGATGCAGTGGGCAAGAGAACTAAGCACTTGCATTTTTTATCCGCATTGTTTTTTTCGAACGCTTTTACGGGATTACTATCATCTGGAAAATCCGCTTGTCCTGTATGGAATAACAATAGCAATCTGTCTGGTGCTTTTTGCACTCAGTAAAAAGAGCCGTTTGATCAAAAAGATTGTATGACAGGAAATTGTTCATGATAATAATATATTTTCACTCCAAGACAGGAGCGTGTATGATGGCTCTTTGATTAAAGAGCGTATGCCAATATCTAACAAAAACTTTATTCTTTGTATACTTTTTGGTATAATTGCAGAATATTCAGGTGCATCACCTGAGGCACTGAGATAACAGGAGGAACTTTATGAGAAGACGAATAATAATTATGGGGATGGCATTACTGTGTACATTTTCATTATTTATGGGAATGATAGCCAATGCCAAAACAAAAACATCGGGGGTACACCAGAATCAGCTCGAAGAGTATATTTTAAAAGAAATGCCGGAGGCTCATGTTCCGGGCATGACCATTTCTATTGTAAATGATAACAGAGAATTGTATTGTGCGGCATATGGTACCGTGCAAAAGACAGAGGCGGATTTTACAATGGGAGCATTATCCCAGACGATAACAGCTGCTGCTATATTGCATTTGCAGGAAGAAGATGAACTAAAGCTTGATGATACAGTTGGCGATTATCTGACCGATTATCATTCGGCTGAGGCGGTTACGATCGAGCAATTATTAACACATACAAGTGGTCTTTCTAAAGATTCTGATCTGTCTGATATCAAGCTGAATGATGAGTGGGGAGATTATGCTTATGCAGATGTCAACTATATGTTATTAGGTAAGATCATTGAATCTGTGACTAACATGACTTATGAAGAATATGTTTCGGATAATATTTTTGATGTTTTGGATATGAATTCTACATTTTCACTGTCAAACAGCAAAGAATTCAGTGAAAATATTGTAACAGGGTATCAGACTTATTTTGGTTTCCATGTTCCAAAAGAGATTGATGCACAGAAGAATAAGGAAGATGCGGCATCAAACTCTTTATTATCGAATGTAAAAGACATGGGACGTTATTTGCAAATGTTTTTAAATGATGGTGGAAAAGTCTTAGATAAGAAAAGTGTTAAGAAAATACTGAAAGGTCAGGGAGATGTTACGGATGCAGAGGCTTCGGATATGCTTTTTGGTACTAAAGTGTCATCGGGCATGGGCTGGATGGAGACAAAAGTAGCCGGTACAAGAGTGCTTTATCAGTTAGGAACAGCACAGAATGCAACAACAGTCGCAATGCTTTTGCCGGAAGAAAATCTGGGTATTACGATGATGTTTAATACAATGGATTATCTGGTAGGGCAAAAACTGATCCAGAAAATGGAAAAAGGCATTTTAAATATTGTTCTTGGTAAGACAGCAGATGAAATCGGCAGCAGTACTTACATGACAAAATATGCAATTGTTGATGGTCTGGTCGTGCTTGCACTTGTTCTGGCATGGCTTCCGATCATGATGATGGGATTCTGGAGTCATAGAAGAAAGAATCATATATGGAGCATTGGTGGAATTTGCATTGATGGATTGATCCATCTGGTTGTGCCTAGTGTAGTCTTAGGGTTGCTTTATACAGTAGCACAGACAGATCTGCTCCGTAGTTATATGCCGGATCTGTTCCTGGCGATCTGGGCATTTGCAATCTCGTTGTATATCGGAGCAGTGATCAAGCTGATCGCTATGTTTGTCTATACAAAAAAGAAGCATACTGCGGGAGTTGAGTTGGAAGAACAGACTGTTGAAAGTGAAGAAGCAGCTAACAGTTTAGTAGAAAAGAATGAAGACAAATCCGTTGATAAAGAGGATACAGAAGCTTCAAAGACAGAAGAAAAGCCAGCCGACAGTACAACAGATAATACAGGTAAGATGGAAGAAAAGTCTTCTGAAAGCAAAACAGAAAAGAGCGAAGAAAAATCTGCTGACAGTAACGTAGAAAAAGCAGAAGACAAACCGGCTGCAAAGGAAGAGGAAAAGTCCGAACAGGAAGCGGCAGCAACAAAGGAATAGCAGGAAAATAGATTGACAGATGCTTAGAAATCTGCTAAGATTATCAACAATCGAAAAATCAAATGCAATGACGAGGAGGAGTACATATCTCCCGAAAGTATAGAGAGAAGATGGATGGTGAAAATCTTTGTTTCGGATTTATGGAAGTAGCCTTTGAGCAGTGAACCGAAAGAGAAGCAAAAGTCAGCATATGACAGCAGATTGTATCATCTGAGATGGAAAGCTTTTTTAGTAGACTTCAACGGAATTCCACCGTTACAGGGAATGCAATATTAATGATATGATCAGCGTGTTGTATGAGTGCAAGGAGTAATCTTTGAAATTAGGTGGTACCGCGGAATAGTTCGCCCTAAGTTAATTTACATTAACTTAGGGTTTTTTAGATGTTATAAAAATTTCGGGATAACATACCACGTCAGATACAAGAAACGCTAAAAAGAAATCATCCAACAGAAAGGTATGGTGAAGGAAAGATGATGAAAGGTACAGAGATAATAGTAAAAGCTTTGATCGAAGAAGGAGTAGACACTCTGTTTGGTTATCCGGGAGGACAGGCAATTGATATTTTTGATGCCTTATATGATCAGGATCAGATTGAAGTGATATTACCGCGTCATGAGCAGGCATTGATCCATGCAGCAGACGGTTATGCAAGATCAACCGGAAAAGTAGGTGTCTGTCTGGTAACAAGCGGACCGGGTGCAACGAATCTTGTCACAGGTATTGCAACAGCCAATTATGACAGTGTTCCATTAGTATGCATTACAGGACAGGTTCCGTTAGGATTGATGGGTAATGATGCTTTTCAGGAGGTTGATATTGTCGGTATTACAAACAGTATTTGTAAATATGCCGTAACCGTACGAACCAGAGAAGAACTGCCTAAGATCTTAAAAGAAGCATTTTATATTGCACGAACCGGCAGACCGGGCCCTGTTGTTGTCGATATTCCAAAAGATATCCAGCAGGCGATGGGATCGGAAGAGTATCCTACCGAGGTCAGCATCCGAGGCTATAAACCAAATGACAGTGTCCATGTCGGACAGATCAAAAAAGCATGTACACTTTTAAAGAGAGCAAAGAAACCATTATTCTTGTTGGGTGGCGGTGTAAATATTGCGGGTGCTAATGAAGTCATGTTAAAGCTTGCCGAATATACACAGATCCCTGTTATCACGACGATCATGGGAAAAGGTTCGATTCCGACAACGCATGATCTATATCTTGGAAACATCGGCATTCATGGAAGTTATGCGGCAAACCATGCAGTATCGGAATGTGATGTTCTGTTCTCAATAGGAACCCGTTTTAATGACCGTATCACCGGAAAGATCAGCGAATTTGCAAAACACGCAAAGATCATACATATTGATGCGGATTCGGCTTCTATTTCAAAAAATATCGTAGTAGATATTCCGATTGTCGCAGATGCTAAGTTAGCGATTGAGAAACTGTTAGAGTATGTCAGCCCTAGCAAAGCAGAGAAATGGCTAGAGCAGGTGACAGAGTGGAAGAAAGCCAATCCGATCAACATGGACAAATACGAAGGTTTGACACCGGAGAAAGTGATCCGTTATATCAATGAAAATATTAAACATCCGATCGTTGCAACAGACGTAGGACAGAACCAGCTCTGGACAACACAATATCTTGAATTAGAAAGCAATCATCAATTTCTGACTTCCGGTGGACTTGGAACAATGGGATACGGCTTCCCGGCTGCGATCGGAGCGCAGATCGGTAATCCTGACAAAACAGTAATTGCTATTTCCGGTGATGGCGGAATGCAAATGAATATTCAGGAATTTGCAACAGCGGTTGCTTTAGAGCTTCCATTGATCCTGATCGTTTTCAACAATGGTTATCTTGGAAATGTCCGTCAATGGCAGGAACTGTTCTTTAACAAACGCTATTCAAGCACCTGTCTGACATATCGCAAAAGCTGTCAGAAAGATTGCATGAACCGTGATAAATGTTGTCCGAAATATATTCCTGACTTTGTAAAACTTGCAGAGAGTTATGAAGCATATGGAATCCGTATTACAAAAGAAGAAGAAATCGCAAAAGCATTTGCTTATGCCCAAGAGCATAAAAATGCACCAACGCTGATCGAATGTGTCATTGAACGCGAAGCAAATGTATTTCCGATGGTTCCGACAGGCAAGACATTAGACGATATGATCATGGATTGCTAAAGAAAATGAAAGATAAAAAGTAGAAAAGACAGATGCTTTAGCATACAGGACATCTGCCGGCAGATATGTATGCAGAAATGAGGAAACAGTATGGAGATGAAGAAAAGATGTATCTCTCTTTATGTAGAGAACCGAATTGGTGTTTTAGCTAAAATTTCCGGATTATTATCGGGAAAATCATATAATCTGGATACCCTTACCGTCGGAGAAACAGAAGATCCGACCATGTCTCGTATGACGATCGGCATGACAATGGACGATGTAACATTTGAACAAGTCATCAAGCAGTTAAACCGCTGTGTGGTAGTGATCAAAGTCATTGATTTTACGGAAGTACCGATCCACAAAAAAGAATTATTATATATCAAAGTGTCTAGCTGCTCAGAAAAAGATAAGGCAGAAGTATTCCGTTTAGCAAAGGTATTTTCTCTTGATATCATTGACTATGACAGAAGCCATATCATTGTACAATGTGTCAAAACAGAAGATGCCAATAATGACATGATCGCTTTATTCAACAAAACCTTTATCAATCGTGTGGAAGTAGTCCGTGGCGGCAGCGTTGCGATCGAAGCGGTATCTACACAGGAAAGATAGAAAAAGCAGAAAGTAACAGATAATCATGTATTTGAGAGAAAAGAGGTTTTCATGGATTGGAATAATGCGTATCTGATTCCCTTATACAATGCTCTGCTGATTCCGGTTCTGATCTTTGGACTTGGTCTGGTCGTAGAAGGTTTTGGTAACCTGCTGACAGCGGTGATCTCACTTTTTTTTGGCGGGAGTGTAGCATTTTTTGTACGAAATCGACTGACTTTTATCGGTACAGTGCATCATGAACTCGCACATGCCTTGTTTGCAACATTATCGGGAGCAAAAGTAACAAAGATCGAACTTTTTCATGTCAGAGGAAACCAGCTTGGCTGTGTGGAATTTTATACGAGAGGTAATGTGGTGATACAGGCACTTCAAATGACACTTTCCAGCATTGCACCGGTGATCTGCGGTGGTATCAGCTTATGCCTGCTGACATGGGTATGGCGCTATCATTGCATCGAAGAGTGGCAGTATATTCTGACAGGCTATCTTTTTATCAGTATTTTTTTTCATATGAATATGAGTACGCAGGATATCAAAAATGCATGGAAAGGAATGCCGCTTTCAATCGTGATCTGTTATCTGATCTTTCTTTTTAGTAAGATCAACCTGTTTGCATTTTTTGGCATTTCCTTTCCGATCCAATAAAAAAGTGCGGGCTTTGCACTCTAATGCACCTCTACTATACGAGCATTTTCCTATTCCATAAAAATAAAACAGCATTTTTGCAAATGTATCAACATTTGTAGAAATGCTGTTTTTATGAATGGGAAAATGTTATAAAAAGATACGCAATCCTTTTGGATAGTGGTTTTTTAAAATACCGTTTTGTGCTTTTCCCCATCCTAAGCTGACACCCTGATAGGTTACAAGTGTCCATGATTTCATCGAGGCATCACATGGTATGGTTTCACCATGAAGAAATGCCGTTGCTTCTGCTTCGGTACAACAATGTGACTGTTTCACAAGGTTTTCCTGCAATATCATCGCTAGTGCGTGAGCCGGCTCAAAACGGTTTTTCTTGCGCGTACCAAGATGTAATCCTGCACGAAGTACTTTTAGGGTATCAAGAGAAAATGACTTCTCCGGTAAAAAGTACAAAGCATCGCCAAAGAAACGGAAACGATTGTAATCGGTACAGGATAACATATCTTTTACGATACCGGCAGATGCACTGTCTTCCTGATCGGAAACGATTAAAGAGTCATTCAAAAAAGCAAGACAGTCAGCAAGCTCTTTTGGAGCTTTTTTTCGTTGGCGTTTTTTATCCGGTATGTCTGTTATCGCCCCTTTCTTTCGAAGCCGGGCTGCAAAATGACCTTCCCCGGAAAGCTTATGAGGCCATAGACGCAAGGTGTTTGGAATCTGCCTAAGAATGGAATCGTCATACTCTTTGCATAGAAAAGCAGTCCGTCCGCTTTCTAAACCGCAGTTATTTGGCAGATATTCTTTCCAGTCTTCTACCATGTAGTCAGGATGATTTTCTAAAAACCACGCAATGATATCTTCATCTTCTTCGGGAGCAAATGTGCATGTAGAATATACCATTACACCACCCGGCTGTAACATGCGATCCGCACATTCTAAGATCATCTCCTGACGTTTACGGCAGACTTGTACCTGATTCAAAGACCATTCTTTGATTGCAATCTCATCCTTTCGAAACATTCCTTCTCCGGAACATGGAGCATCGACAACGATCTTTTGAAAAAAGAGCGGGAAATGATCGGCAAGTCTGTCAGGAGACTCGTTACATACAACACTATTTCCGACACCCAGACGCTCAATGTTTTGTGACAGGATCTTAGCGCGGGCAGGATAGATTTCATTTGACAGAAGCATTCCCTTCCCGGCAAGATGTCCGGCAATCTGCGTAGACTTACCACCCGGAGCAGCACAAAGATCGCATACGATATCACCCGGTTCTGCCTGCAAAAGACTTGCAACAGACATTGCACTCGGTTCCTGAATGTAGTAAGCCCCGCTTTCGTGTAATGGGTGTCGTCCCGGATGCTCCTCAAAAACAGCATAAAAGCCCTCCTTTGCCCAAGGCACAGGAGTCAGGGTAAAAGGAAGGGCTTTTGGATCTTTGTTATATTTGAGTGGATTTACGCGAAGTCCATACGATTTTGTATTTTGATAGCCGGAGAGAAAGGAATCGAATTCCTCTTTTAATAATTCCTGCATTCGTGTTATAAAATCTTGTGGTAAATTCATGTAAACCTCTTTCTGTTAGATCAGATCAATGATATCAACATTTTCTCCGGTGATTCCGACATGAGCACCATCTTTTGCTTCGGCAGTATCTTTGTGTGCGATAAGCCATTTGTTTGCTGCCCAGAGCATTTTGTCTTCGTCGTTCTTAGGAGTGATCGAAGGCATTTCCTCATTGGTACCCTTTGGAAGTACGATGATTACACGGAAACCTTCTGCTTTCTTAGCACTGCAAGGTGCATAGTGAAGTGTAGTAGCATAAAGCTCTACAGCAGTTCCCTTTGGACAGAGGAAAGCCTCTGTCTTGGAAGAATCGATCTGACCATCGATCACATCCTGCTCGCGTGCTACTAAAAGAATTACATCATCTGCGGCAATATCGATCTCGCTGTCACGATGGTATTCAAAACAATTTAATTTTGTATTAGTACCATTGCAATAGCCGATCTGAATTGGCATTCCACCATAGCAATTATCACGGATCTCGCTAAATACACTTTCTGCTTCCAATATATCAACAGATGGTACATAGATCACAGAATCTGCCGGTTTCTCGGAATTTGCTTCTAATGTTGCTAAAAGGGAAGAAAAATCAAACCCTTTTACTACTTTTCCATAGGCTGCAAAAGCCTGATCATTTACTGATTGAATTTTCATAATCATCCTCTTTTCTGCGCACAATTTTTTTGCTGTTTGTATCTTTTTTGAGCCAAACGGTGCGTGCTTTTAAGTTTTTTGTGTGCGCTGCAAAAAACTTATTTTTCATACTGTAGGAAATCGTACAGCATAGTTATCTTATCTTTCATAGTATACCATAGTTCCAAAAGGGATAAAAGAAGAAAAAGCCGGAAAAAAATCTTATCGGGAACCGCGATTGTATTGTTGTAATATGAGCAAAGAAAAGGTATAATTAACCCGATATATTTTATATTTTAAGACAGGTCAGGATGGAAGGAAGAAGAGCCATATGAAGATAGCACTTGGTCAGATCGACATGGTATGGGAGGAGAAAGAACAATCCTTTCAGAAAGCAGAACAGATGATAAAAGAGGCTGCAAAAAAGCGGGCAGATGTGATCCTTTTTCCTGAGATGGCTTTTACCGGTTTTTCGATGAACATCGAAAAGATTGCAGAACCCGAACAGGATTCGCTGACAAGACAGCAGATGGAACGGTTTGCAAGGCAATATCATGTTGCGATCGGATACGGATGGGCAGCACAGGGAAAGAAAGCAGACCAAAAAGCGAAAAACTGCTTTACTTTGTTGGACAAAGAAGGAAAAGATCTTGCACAATATACGAAGATACATCCTTTTTCTTATGGGAAAGAAGATCAATATTATCAAAAAGGGAAAGAAATCGTAACCGTTCCTTTTCTTGGCAGGACGATCGGACTTTTTATATGTTATGACTTACGTTTTCCCGAAGTTTTTTCTATCGCAGCAAAAAAGGCAGATATTATGTTTGTGATCGCAGAATGGCCTGCATCAAGGCGGGATCATTGGAAAACACTTTTAAGGGCAAGAGCGATCGAAACACAGTCTTATGTTGTAGGAGTGAATTGTACAGGTACACATGACGGATTGGAATATAGCGGAGACAGTATGGCTGTTGATGCGATCGGAAATGTACTGGGCTGTCTGGAAGAAAAAGAAGGCGTTTTAATCTGTGATCTGGATGACAAGGCGTGGATATTAAGAGGAAAGTTTCAAACGGCAAAAGACCGGCAGGAAGACTTTTATATGAAACATTATGAATTCGCAACACAGGAAAGCTAGCTTTCCCGTGCAGAATTCATAAACGACAAAATTATTCAGCACAACGTGTGACAAGCGTGTATCGCTTGAATTTTGGAGTTGAAATCTCGTGAATTCGCAACATAGGAAAACTGGTTTTCCTTTGCAGAATTCATAAACGATAAACAGACAATATGATTTGGCAGAGCAGAAATGAGGAGCATTATGAGACAATATGAATTAGCAATCAGAATTGCACAGATACATCATCTGGTAGATGAAAGAAAATATAAAAAAGCATTAGCTGTCATACAGACATTAGATATGCGTCAGGTTCGATCATTAAGTGATCTGAAAGTGTTTGCGGAAGTTTTTACGAGGACGGAACAGTATGATGCAGCAAAAGCAACCTATCTTAGGATTTACCGTAAATCACGTACCAGACGTGTGCTTCACCGGTTGATCTATTTATCAATCCGGACAAATGCATTGGATGATGCAGAAGCTTATTATCAGGAGTATGTGCGTATGCATCCGAGCCAGCGAGATGCATTGATCCTGCGTTATCGTATTGAGAAGGCAAAAGGTGTGCCGATCGGTGAATTGATCGAAATTTTGCAAGAGTTAAAGCAGGAAGAATATATTGAAGAATGGGCATATGAATTAGCGAAGCTTTATCATAGAGCAGGAAGAAGAGATGAATGTAAAAGAGAATGCGAAGATATTCTCTTGTGGTTTGGATCTGGAGAGATTGTTGAACGTGCCAAAATTCTGATCGAACATTTAGAAGAGAAAGATCCAATGCCTTATATTGATGATAAGGATTTTACAACCCCCAAAAAAGAAGAACCAAATCCAAATGATACAGGTTCCCTTCCTGATATCAAAGAATTCTTAAAAGAACAAAAAGAACTAAAAAAAGAAGAAAAAAGAAGAGAACGCGAATTGCGTAGAGAAGAACGTTACGCAGAGGATGATTATGAAGACGATTATGAAGATGACTATGAAGAACCTTTGAAAGAAAAGGAACATTCCGATACAGATGAATGGGGGAAAAAGTCTGTTACAGAACCGGATGCGTCAGAGAAAGCGGTGGACTTATCTTCAGATAAAAAAACGGACAATGTTATTGAAGAAATGGCGGATAAAAAAGCAACTGTTCCATCGAAGAGTAATCCGAACACCAAAAAACAGATAAATGGAAAAAATGAGGTTGTAAAAAGTAAGGAAGTATCGGAGGATACGAAAAAAAATAAAAAGGCAGCAGAGATAAAACCTCATGAAAAGAAAGAAAAAGGCGGTATTTACAAACTTTCTTCAAGTATCTTAAAATTTGTCATGAAAGAAGAAGAGGATTTCTTAGATTATGACGAAGAGGCTGTAACGAAAGACGAAAAAGTATCGAAAAAGGTGGAAGCAAGGCCATCAAAAAAGGAACAGCCCCAACAAGAAACCACGAAAAAAGAGGTCAGTAAAAAAAGAGAAGATCATCTGTCAAATTCCAAGACGGAACCGGCTGCAAAAGCACCATCACAGTCAGGAACCGGCATAACACAGGATCTGGCCAAAGAAATTGCAGCAATTTATGAAATGGAACATCGTGAGCAATTAAAGGAAAAAGCAGTTGCCGTATTAAACGAAGGACAGAATCTGGCATCGGATGTACTCGACAGAATGACAAAAGCAGCACAAAGGTCAACTCAGAAAGAATACATTCCTTTAGATGTAGAAGAGATCACGAATAAAAATACGGAGAGCCGACAGCCGGCAAAAGATGCAGGAGAGAACGGATTCGGATATGATTCGAACAAATCGGTCAAAGAGGCCGCAGCCAAAAAAGAAGAGGCAGAAAAGTCTGTGACAGCGGACGAGGACACTTCAACAACCGAAAGCAATGAAAAAGAGAGTGCTGTACAGCAAATTTCTATGCAAGAGAGAGAAGAAAATCTTACAACACAGGAAATACCTGTGACAGAGAGCCGGGAAAATCTTACAACACAGGAAATACCTGTGACAGAGAGCCGGGAAGATCCTGCACCACAGGAAACTATTGCAACAGCAGGCAAAGAAGAAATCAATACAGAAACGGACAGCGTATCGGATGCATATCATTCTCCGCTTGAAGGTTATGAAGCACCTGAAAGTCATGTGATCGAGAATGAATATATCGGTATACCGGAGATTAATACATCGGATCTGCCAACGACAAGAGCATTGCATCGTTCTTTCAAAGACATTTTAAAATTGATCAGTGGCGAATTAGATCCATCTCATTTTGTATTAATGGGACAGGGCGATGACAAGATCGTAGGTGTTTCGAAGCAGATTGTCCGTGTCCTAAAAGAAAGCGGTTTTTTATCCGTTGGACGAATTGCAAAGATTTCATCGGAACAGCTGAATAAGATGGATCTGGTACAGTTCCAGAGTCAGTTAAAAGGAAACTGTCTGTTAATTAACGGGGCAGCGGATCTGTTATTTCCTACGATTTCTAAAGTATTTTCCATTATGGAAGAATATCATGGAGATTTTGTCGTTATCTTAGCCGATGAAGGAGCAACACTTGATCAGTTGTTCCGTTTTGTTCCGGCACTTGCAAAGAAGTTCAAGTACATTATTGATATTTCAGAATATACGAAAGAAGATTATACATTCTAAAGAGACAGGAGGTGGCAACATGCAAAGTACAGATGGCATTGTATATGTGATCGGGCATACGAATCCTGATACGGATTCTCTTTGCTCTGCGATCGCATATGCATATTTGAAAAATGCAACTGCTCCCAAGGATCAGAAAGAAAAGATTTATTATGCGGCAAGACGTGCCGGACAGATTAATGCCGAAAGTAAGTTTGTATTGGATTATTTTCAGATAGATATTCCTGATTATTTAGGAGATATCCGTACACAGGTTATGGACATTGATGTGAATTGTGTGGAAGGTGTTGATGAGGATCTTTCAATTAAAAAAGCATGGAAGATCATGAAAGAAGGAATGTTGCAAACTATTCCGATCATTGCAAGCAAAGGTACATTAAAAGGACTTTTGACGATTGAGGATATCGCAAAATCCTATATGGACGTGTATGACAGCCACATATTAGCAAATGCAGAGACACCGATCCGTAATATTGTTGAGACATTAGATGGAGAATTGTTACATGGCAATCTGGATGAAAAAGTCTGCTCCGGAAAATGTCTGATCGCAGCCGCCAATCCGGATCTGATGGAAAGCTATATTGAAAAAGATGATATTGTCATTTTGGGTAACCGCTATGAATCACAGCTTTGTGCGATTGAAATGGGTGCAAAATGCATTGTTGTCTGTGATGGAGCAATGGTATCTTACACGATCAGCCGTTTAGCAGAAAGCCATGGCTGTCTGATCATTAAAACTCCCTATGATACTTTCACAGCATCACGTCTGATCAATCAGAGTATTCCGATCGGTTACTTTATGAAAAGTGATCATCTGGTCACATTTAGCAGAAGTGATTTTATTGATGATATCCGCGAGACAATGGCAAAGAAGCGTTATCGTGATTTCCCGATTCTTGATTGGAACGGACGTTATATTGGTATGATCTCTCGTAGAAGTCTGTTAGGAGCGAGAAAGAAAAAAGTCATACTTGTCGATCACAATGAGCCGGCACAGGCAGTTGATGGCATTGATGAAGCACAGATTTTAGAGATCATCGATCATCATCGTATTGGAAGTCTGGAAACGTTAGGACCGGTATATTTCCGTAACCAGCCGCTTGGCTGTACGGCAACGATCATTTATCAGATGTTTAAAGAATATCAGATTGAGCTTCCGAAAGATATTGCAGGCCTGCTCTGTTCTGCTATTTTATCTGACACACTGATCTTCCGGTCACCGACTTGTACGGCAATTGATAAAGAAGCTGCCTATGCTCTGTCTGCGATTGCAGAAATTGAACCTGAAGAATATGCAGCGAAAATGTTTCAGGCAGGAAGCAATTTATTAGCCAAATCACCGGAAGAAATCTTCTATCAGGATTTTAAAAAGTTTGTCTTAGGTGATGTGACTTTAGGGGTCGGACAAATTACATCCATGACAGCAAAAGAGCTTGAAGAGATCAAAGGGAAAATGATTCCGTATTTACAGAAAGCATTAGTAGAGCATGAAGTAGAAATGATTTATTTTATGTTGACGAACATCATGGAAGAAAGCACAGAGCTGCTTTATGCAGGAAGTGGAGCAAAAGAGCTTGCAATTGCAGCGTTTGCGTTGCCGGCAGATACAGAAAAGATCGTGCTAGAGCATGTTGTATCAAGAAAGAAACAAGTAATCCCGGCGTTACTGATAGCATTACAGGAATGATCTTTATCATACAGAAAAAATCAAAATAGAGCTATGGTCTTATTTTTTAGATCATAGCTCCATTTATTGTTATGAAATACAATATCTCATACTAAAGTTATGCTAAGGCATTACTGTAATAAAGACAATACTCCCTGAGTAGACTGGTTATCCTGTGCTGTGCATATCGCTCCTCTTTTGTGCGTTTTTTATTATTTAATTCGTTATTTTCTATGCTTTTGATGCTGCTTCAATCGCAGGAATGGCTGTGGCAAACCAGTCGCCATCCAGACTTTCGATATCGCCTGCATCACTTGCAGCGGCAATGGCAGGTGTCATCGGGATTTTTCCAAGGACCGGAAGATTATATTCAGCCGCTACTTCATCAACATGACTCTTTCCAAAGATCTCGATATGCTTTTTACAATCAGGACATTCCACATAGCTCATGTTTTCAATAATTCCAATGATCGGTATATTCATCATTTGTGCCATCTTTACGGCTTTTGCAACAATCATCGAAACCAGTTCCTGAGGGGAAGTTACGATCACAATGCCATCAACCGGAATTGTCTGGAAAACTGTCAAAGGAACATCTCCTGTTCCGGGAGGCATATCTACAAACATATAATCTACATTATCCCAGATAACCTCCTGCCAGAACTGTTTTACGGTACCGGCAATGACAGGGCCACGCCAGATGACCGGATCTGTTACATTTTCCAAAAGCAGATTGACGGACATGATCTGAATTCCTGTTTTAGAAAGAGCCGGATAAATACCTTCTTCATTTCCCATCGCACGACCGGTAATACCAAACGCTTTTGGTATGGAAGGTCCGGTAATATCCGCATCCATTACAGCGGTACGATATCCTTTCTTCTGAAAATTAGCAGCTAACATAGAAGATACCATGGATTTACCAACGCCACCTTTTCCGCTTACAACACCGATGACTTTTCGGATTGTACTCTTTTCATGCGGCTTTTCTAAAAAACTTTTTGGATCTCTGCTTTCACAGCTCTGAGAGCAGCTAGAGCAGTCATGATTACAAGTTTCACTCATTGTATATACCTCTTTTCTTTTTTCTGTTACATGTTACAAAATACAAAACATGATCATGTTATATGAAATCCATGATCATTGGCTGTGTCTTATGTCGTAGTATTGCTGCATGATCTGAGCAGATGAAATGCAACAAATGATATTATAGCAAGATGCCGAAAAAAAGTCCACTATAGCCGTACTGACGACAGAAATTTGTACCATTTCGTTCTATTATGCTACATAACCTGAATATACATACATAGTATGAACAGATAACTGATGTGACAGAGTACATAATAAAAGAAGGGAAGGTTTTGGAATGAATCAATATGAGAGAATGGTATCCTATCTGTATTCCTATAAAAATGGGGAAAAACTGGCAAATGTCGGGTATGCAAAAGTAGAAAAGAGAGGTATGCAATGTCGGATCATGGTACAGATGCGTGCTGTTGTGACACAAAATGCACCCTGTGTTTATCTGTATCGCCAGAAAGAAGATGGAATCCGGACAATTATGATCGGAAAAATGTATGCAAGAGGAACGAACCTGTTATGTAAGTCAGAAACCAAAAGGGACGATCTTTTCGGAACAGGAAAAAGTATAGAAGATATGGATGGGATTTATATTGATATACAATCTGATCTCTACTTTAATACAACATGGAAGAAGGATTATTTTTATAAAGGGGCTCCGGAAGAATATCAGAAGGAGACGATGGAAAGGAAAAAAACGGATCCGGGCACAGCAGGACAGAATGACTGCGAAGATAAGCTCCAAATGGAAAAAAGAAAGGTGGAAGAAGAAAAAACGCAGGCAGCCGAAATACCGGATCTTACAACACCACAGCAAACGGCAGAAATGCAAAAACAAGTTATAACATCAAAGGAACAAAAAGCAGTAATACAGAACCAGGTTGCGACATTACAGCAAAAAGCAGACATAAAGAATCAGGCTAAAGCAGCGCAACAGGAACAAAGTGCAATGTCTAAAGAAATTGTAATGGATTCATCTATGGCAAGAGAGATCAAAGAGGCTGCAAAAGAAGCAGCGAAAGGAGAGATACAGATGCAATCTGTATGCAACGCATGCCCGTTTAAAGATCATACGATGGACTATGGACAAAAGATTCTATGTTCTTTTCCGACAATGCATCCGTTTTGTGAAGATGCCATAGAAGGCTGTGTACGGATCGAACCAAAAGATATCGGCTGCTTACCGATGTCAGAATGGTCGTTGTCAGGAAACCGGTTCTTGTTACATGGATATTATTGTTACAGGCATTTGATTTTTGTGAAAGGAAATGACCGGAGGTATTATATCGGTGTTCCCGGAATTTATCATGAGAAAGAGAAAAAACAAGCGGCAATGTATGGCTTTTGTGAATTTTTAACCATTGGAGAATTTGAAAAGACAACAGGAGCGTTTGGCTACTGGGTGCGCCGATTAGTTGAAGCATGATCGCTCAGAAACGAGGTAAGGAATCTGCACGCAGATAAGAGAAAAGCAGATGATCCGTCCAGTTTCCGTGGATCTCAGCATATTTTTGAAGATAACCTTCTTCGACAAAATGCAATTTTTCCAAAAGACGGATCGATGGCATATTATCAGGCTGTACATAGGCTTCCACACGATGCAGATCCAGTTCTTTCATAACAATAGGGATTAGAAAGCTGATCGCTTCCTGCATATAACCATAATGACAGAATTCTTCTCCTAATTTGTAACCAATGATACATTTTTTGAAAGCACCATGCATAATATTACTAAAGCAGATCGAACCGATTGGTTCTTCGGGCACATCTTTCCGGAAAAGCCAGAAGCGGATATGTGTTAATCTTAGGAAAGCACGGTATTCACAGGACAGGTTTGATCTGTGAAATGCAATTGTATAAAAGTTTTCGGGACGAGCCGGTTCAAAAGGCTCCAAAAAAGCAGCATTTTTTTGATAAAAATGCTGTATCAGAGGGGCGTTATCTGCCGACAATATCATAAGATTCAGTCTTTTTGTTTCATATGAAAACTGCATAAAAATCCTCACTTTTTGCAAATTTCGTATCGCAAAACGGGATAAGGAACGAGACTTGCTTTTTACATTTGATTTCGTTACTATTATATGATGCAGGGGCAAAAGTGGATAGCGATGTATGTTTCTATACAAACGATTATCTCCCAGTCTGACCTGCCAACATTATTATATTATATACGATAGAAATGTCAAAAGGTTAAGAATTAAAAGGTGTGTCAAAAGAAAAGGATCAATTAGAATGGAAGAAAAAAACAGGGATTCATACGACTCGAAATATATGAAAGAAGCGATCAGACAGGCAAAAAAGGCAGCGTTGATCGATGAAGTGCCAATCGGTTGCGTGATAGTGTATCAGGATAAGATTATCGGACGTGGTTATAACAAAAGAAATAAAATGGGCAGTACACTTGCACATGCAGAGATCATTGCGATTCAGAAAGCAAGTAAAAAATTAAATGACTGGCGTTTAGAAGAGTGTACCATGTATGTTACGTTAGAACCATGCCCGATGTGCGCCGGAGCAATCGTGCAGGCAAGGATTCCAAAAGTTGTGATCGGTGCGATGAATGCGAAAGCCGGATGTGCCGGAAGCGTTTTAAATATATTGGAAGAAAAGGGGTTTAATCATCAGGTAGAAAAAATAACAGGTGTATTGGAAGAAGAATGCCGGATCATGATGAAAGACTTTTTTCGGGAGCTGAGACAGAGAAAGAAAGAAAAAAAGATGCATACTTGACATGAAAAAAGGGACAGTATATAATGAAAAAACATTCGCAAAATTGGTGACAATTTTTCTTCTTTTTATCATTATGTATAAAATAAAGAAGAAAATTGCAATAGATTTCCGTGCTAGCCGGGGAGTCAGCGGCACCCTGTACCTGCAATCCGCTATAGCAGGGGTGATGTTCTGTTTCGGATAAATCAATTGCAAAGCTGCCCAGTGTATGTGGCGTTGAAGTTTTGGTCTTGCGCAATGAGAACTCATGAACCGTGTCAGGAGGGGAACCTAGCAGCACTAAGTGAGACCTCTCGTGTGCCGTAAGGTTGCCGGAACTGAGTTAACAGCATTGGTAACGTTTGCATTGT
>ERZ779842.1145-NODE-1145-length-23507-cov-3.877281_pt1 | contig 23507 bp, 19 predicted proteins | sample MGYA00511095_ERZ779842 | MGnify/ENA primary metagenome ERZ779842 (study PRJEB29588, sample SAMEA2154036) | human gut metagenome | biome: human gut; feature: human-associated habitat; material: faeces | place: Denmark | collected 2008/2010 ... | reverse complement strand
GGAATCATCATCAATTGGCATTCCACAGCACTGGCAGATCAGCTTTCTGGGTTCTCCCAAAAGCGTATTGATGGAAACATCAAATTCTTTTGATAAGAGCTTAAGTGTATCAGTATTGGGAACGGTATCACCGTTTTCCCAACGCGATACCGCCTGCCTTGTAACCATGATTTTATCTGCCAGCTCGTCCTGTGACATTCCTCTTTCTGTGCGAAGTTTCAAAATTATATTTTTTGTTTCCATAGTCATCACCTCCATAACCATATCATATAGATAAATTCATGTTATGAAAAGCAACCTGCTGTTGCCATACTCTATGCCTGTCATCCACCAAAATATTTTCGGCACTTTTCGCTTTTAGTGCCAAAAGTGTATTGACAAAATTATGATTATTTATTACATAATTTCAAATCTTTGTTACACGTTTTCATCTCCGCAATCTTGGAACTGCCCAGCAACGTTCCACACACCACTTACAGTACCCCGGCGTCTCGGCGGTGCCAACCCCGACACGACGAAACCGGATTCTCCCGAGATCCTTGCCTTATAGGACCGCAAAAAAGAGGGCGAGATCGCCGAAAACTCTCTGGTGATCTCACCCTCTCTGGATTATCAACCGCTACTTCATCAAGCCTCCTCACAGATTCTTCCCGCATTCCATCAGGTATGCATCCATTCCCAGACACATTGCACCGATGATTCCGGGGTTCTCGCCCAGTGCAGGAGCCACCACATACTGTGACATATCCTTCGGCAGGCTGGTCTCCGGCAGATAGCCATTCAGAAACTCCACCGCATTCTGTCTCACCATGTCGAAAACCTTCTCCTGGTGCATCACACCGCCCCAGAGAATGATCTTCTCCGGCGAGTAAGTCAGCATGTAATCTGCCACAGCCTGTCCGATGTAGTAACTTTCCAGTTCCCAGACATCCTCTCTTCCGGCCAGTTCAGCTCCCTTTCTGCCATACCTGCCCTGAATCGCAGGACCGGAAGCCAGTCCTTCCAGACAGGCACCGTGATAAGGACAGCAGCCTTCATAGGTATCCTCCGGGTGCTTGCGCAGGAAGATATGTCCGCCCTCGGGATGCATCAGGCCATGCAGCAGTCTGCCGTTAATATATGCCCCTACACCTACTCCCGTACCAATGGTGATATAGAGTGCATTCTCACACCCCTTGGCTGCGCCGAAGCGTACCTCGCCAAGCACTGCTCCATTGACATCTGTATCAAAACCTACAGGGACTTTCAGTGCTTCCCGGAACGCTCCCGCAAAATCATAAAATCTCCATGCCAGCTTCGGAGTGCTGGTAATATAGCCGTAGGTTGCTGATTTTTTATTCAGATCCACTGGGCCGAAACAGCCGATCCCCAGTGCCTCGATTCCTTTATCCTGAAAATATGCTATCATTTTCGGCACCGTACTCTCCGGTGTCTCCGTAGGGAATACTGCCCTGTCGAAAATCTTTCCCTGCTCATCTCCTATGGCACATACCATCTTTGTGCCGCCGGCTTCAATTCCGCCTAATTTCATTCTGACATCCTCCCAATACAACTTTTTACTATGCCTGTTCCCTGTTCAGGATCCGCTTATGGAACACCAGCACAAACAACAGAGTAAAGAGTATCATTGCTGCCGGCATGATCAGAAAGCTCCTGCCATATCCTGTTTTTTCAGCAATGTCTCCGTAAATATAGTTAAATCCAATATCAAACAGGGATGCCACACTGATGATCAATCCGGACATCGTAGACACTTGCGACGGATCATAAAGTCTCCCGATGGCCATAACCAGTGTCGGATAAATGATCGAGCAGAACAGTCCGGCCAGACTCAGCATCCAGAGTGCCCCACTGAAGATCCCTGCCGCATAAAGCACTGCAGAAATCACAGAAAACAAGGCAATGCTCGGGAATACCTTCAGCCGGTCAACCAACGGAGAAAAGACCAGTCTTCCCACCGTCATTCCGCCAAAAAACAACGCCATATAATTGGCAGCCTTTCCCTGCTCCAGTCCCAGCGCATTGGTTCCGTAGATCACAAACCAGTTCAGCATTCCATGTTCTGCAATAAAGTATACACCAAAGATCACCACCATGACAATCCAAAGGTAGTTTCCCTTCATTTTCCTTCCCTGCCGATCCTTTTCTGCCTTCTTCACTTCTCCGCTGTCCGGGATCTGCAGTTTTAAAATGATCAGGAACGCCAGAACGCCGATGGCAAAAAGCACCCCTGTCACAGCTTTCCATCCGCCAAAATCGTTAGCCAGATTTCCGATCAGACTCTGTCCTCCGCTGGTACCGATTCCCTGCGTAAAGAACAATACATTGACGATCATGGCCGGTGATGTGGCAAAAATGAACGGTGTGATCAGTGTAATGGACGTATTCAACAGCGTAGAAGCTCCCATTGCCAGGAACATTCCCACCAGCAATGCATAATAGTTATCTGTAAGCAGGAATACCAGCATTGCACACATCCATACTGCGAGAAATCCCAAAAAAGCCTTTTTGCGGTCGATCTTATCCATGATTCTGCCTCCGGCCAGCAGGAAGCACAGATTTCCCGCATAGCTTACGGCTATGATCGTGGACAGCCCCTTTGCCGTCAATGCAAAATGCGTCTGAAAAATGCCGGAGAAAATACCTCTCAGGCTGTCACTGATTCCCAGGCCGACCATCAGGATTGCAAATCCGATGAGAGCGATCCTTCTATTACTCTTCTCCATTCTGGCTCCCATCTTCCGGCTCTTCTACATCGATCCGTACATTTTCTACATTTCCCAGTGTCACGTCCTCCTCGTAAAAAGGCAGGATTCCTTCTTTCTTCGTGATCTGAATATCATGGAAGGAGACATTCTTCACATAATCCGCATAGATTCCGGAAATCTTTGTGTGGATCTCTCCCTCTCCCTGGCAGGGTCTCTTATCGTAGCCGTTGATCTCCCACTTGGATTTCTTATCCAGTGTCAGCCGAATGCCCTCAAAGGTCACATCTTCAATATAATTGTCTTCACTGCCCAGCAGGAAAATGCCGTTTTCTCCCTCGCAGGTAATATTCTGGAAGCGGATATTGCGGATCTTACCGGCCTTAACTCCGGGTTTGCGATCCAGCGCAGTCAGGCAGACAGCCTCCGCTCTTCCCCACCATTCATAAGAGAACCTTCTGGTCTCCATAATGATGTTGGAAAAGATTACATTTTCCACGTTGCCATTATCTCTGATCTGAATGGAAATTCCACGGTTACTTCTGGAAATACAGCAATTTTCCACCAGAATATTCCGGAAGTCAGACTCTCCCTCCGTGCCGAATTTGATGGCAGCACTGGTGGATACCAGGGTACAATTGGTGACCACGATATTTTCACAGGGACCGTATTTCTTATAATCCCCGGAATTTTTCAATACGATGGCGTCATCTCCACATTCAATGTGACAGTTACTGATCCGGACATTCTGACAGTGATCCGGATCGATGCCATCGGAATTCGCCATCTTCAGATTATTCAGCAGGCGGATACCGTCGATCAGCACATCCTTACAGCCTACCAGATGCACTGTCCAGAAGGCACAGTTCGTCAGGCGGACTTCCTTGATGGTCAGATGCTTTACATCCTCCAATAGCAGGAGCGGAACTCTGGGATAATAGGAACCCTCGATATGATAACCCGAGTCATCTCCGTAAAAGACAGATTCATTGCCATCAATGGTACCCTGTCCGGAGATCGTCACATTTTCCTGTCCCAGCGCATAGATAAAGGCATGGAACGGGCGTCCTGCATATTCACTGTTCAGGAAAGAAGGCAGGCCGGATTCATGGGCTGTGATTTTACCATTGTTGCGCAGCGGGTAATAATCTTCTATATTGCTGCTGGCTTTCCAGACAGCGCCCGGCTCCAGATGTACCTCCACATTGGATTTCAACAGCACATATCCGGAAGAATATGTCCTGCCGCCGGGGAAGAGGACTACGCCTCCTCCCTGTTCTGCACACGTATCGATTGCTTTCTGAATGACAGGGGCATCATTGGTCTGTCCATCGCCCACTGCACCGTATTCTAATATATTGATCATAATTTTCTCCTTCGTAACCCTCTCACTTTTTTTCATTCACAATACGCAGGGTCTTGATTTCATAAGGCTTCATAGTAAAGCTCCATCCGTCCTGTGCACGGGTCATATCCGCATTCTCCACCCCGGAAAAATTCTCCATGCAGTCACAGACTGTTACCTGTGCATCCGGAGCAAGTGGGAAGTTCACATGCACTTTGGTACGCATTCCCCAAGTCTCATAGATACGTACGATGATGCCATTGCCGTCCTCTGCTGCTTTCACAGTATCTGCCATCACATTTTCCTCTGCTATCTGCAGCATTGAGAAGCTGTCTTCATAGATACCCTGTACCTTCTCCCATGCCATCGGGCAGTTCAGATCGTAAGCTTCTCTTACCACACTGCCCTTGCGGAAATCTCCCTGATGAGGGAACAATGCGTAGGTAAATTCATGCTGTCCCTGATCTGCATCGGGATTGGGGAAAATACCTGACTTGATCAATGTCAGTCCCATCACACCCTCATGGACATCATAACCGTATTTGCAGTCATTCATCAGTGCCACACCATAACCGGGCTCGGAAAGATCTGCCCATTTGTGTGCGCATACCTCGAATCTTGCACGATCCCAGGATGTGTTCTTGTGTGTCGGCCGCTTTACATTGCCGAACTGGATCTCATAATCCGCTTCATGTGCCAGAATATCCACAGGGAAGGATACTCTGAGCAGCTGTTGATGTTCCTGCCAGTCCACTCTGGTCTGAAAATCGATCCTTGCGGTGTGCCGGTAGAAACGAATGGTCTGTTCGATCATGGAATCCTGGAACCGCCTGCGCACATGTAATGCCGCCGTCTCCGGTCCGTTCTCCAATACTTTGAATTCTTCCACATCAATGACATCCCAGGATTTCTCCAGATATCCCTCGTCAATATTCCAGGCATCGAATTCTGCCGGCCGATCCTCATATACGGTGAGACGGTTACCCATCCTGCCCTTTTGGATCAGTTCCCGGTCCTCCCTGATATCCACCAGGCTTGTGATCTCAGCATTGGCATCAAATCTTACGGTAAAATAGGGCGTTTTGAAGCTTACCGGTCGTCCGTTTTCCTCCATTACAAGCTCAGTGAAACAGTTGTCCTCTCCGGAGTTCACCGCTCTGCACACAGTAACACCGCTGGGTCCTGCTGTTATTTTCTGCCAACTGCCCTCTGCATTCCGGATCAGTGCCGTACGTGCAAAGCTCAAAGGATTCCATACTGCGCAGACCTCCTCATTCTTCTCCGCACGATACCGGAACAGCTTTTCCCGGATGCTCTTCTTCGCTGTTTTCATCATTTCTTCATCCGCAGCAAAAATCTCTTCATACTGTGCGGCGGAATCCTCATACACTTCCTTAATAGAGGAACCGGGCAGAATATCGTGGAACTGGTTCAGCAAAAGCAGTTTCCAGCTGTGTTCCAGTTGTTCCTGTGGATAGAGATACTTTTGATCCAGAAGTGATGCCATTGCTGCATACAGCTCGGTTTCGCCGTTTTTGAACTCAGCCTTACGATTATATTTTTTATTCTGTGCCATGGAAGTATAAGTACCACGGTGGAATTCCAGATATAGTTCACCATCCCATACCGCCAGACGCTTTTTGTCCATTTTGTCTTCCAGAATATGAAAGAATTCCTTCACCCCTGTCTGTCTTGCTGCAGGACATTCCACGATGCTGTGCTCCAGCCTTCTGCTCTGCTCCAGCATCTCTTCTGTGGGGCCTCCACCGCCATCACCATAGCCGTAACAGGTCAGCACCTCAGTGCTCACATCCTTATCCTGATACCGCTGCCAGGTACCCATGAGCTGGGAGGCATTCTGCAGACCATTATAAGTGGTGGAATGGTTTCCCACCATCTTCAGGTCACCCGGCTTCTGATAGTTTCTGGTAGAAATCAGATGTGTCAACACTTCCGTTCCGTCAATGCCCTTCCAGAGAAAGGTGTCGTGAGGAAACCGGTTGAACTCATTCCATCCGATTTTCGTGGTCATAAAATAAGGAATCCCGGATTTCTGCAGGATCTGCGGCAGCGCCGCACTGTAACCAAAGACATCCGGCAGCCACAATACTTCATTTTTCTCCGCACCGAGCTCTTGTTCAAAAAATCTGCGGCCATAGATGATATGCCGGATCAGGGATTCTCCGGAGGAAATGTTGCAGTCCGGCTCCAGCCACATGGCCCCTTCCGCTTCCCATCTGCCCTCTTTGATCCGTTCCCTGATTCTGGCCAATACCCCGGGAGCATCTTCCTTCACGAACTCATAGAGCTGTGGCTGACTGGACATAAAACGGTATTCCGGATATCTGTCCATCAGGTTCAGTACCGTCTCAAAGCTGCGCACTGCCTTTTGTCTGGTCTGACGCAGGGGCCATTTCCATGCCACATCAATATGGGTATGGCCGATACTGTGCACCGTCACCGGATTCGGTCTTCTGTCGGCATAATAAGTACCTTCCAGATCCTGCGCCGCCATTTTCATGCTCTCAAAGCATTCTGCGGATCCGGGTCTGCGCAGATCCAACAGATTTATGCATCTTTCCAGTGCTTTAAAGCCCTCGATCCTGGATAGATTGTCCTCCGGCAGAAGATCCGCAGCTTCATAGACAGCCTGCATGTCATAATAGAGTCCCGCCGCCTCTTCCCGGTAGACTGCCAGCTCCAGGCGGAAGAAATTCGTACCGGTAAACGTGCCTGCATACGCACTGGAATACGCATAAAAAGCCAGTTCGTAAGTCTCTCCTGCTTTGGCATGCTCCGACAGAATGATAAACTGATGGTTCATATCCAGCGTGGCTGCAAATCTGCCGTTCACATAAGCCATGATCTGGGGATTGTCCGTATTCCAGATATCTGTGGCTCCGGTATTCAGCACGGCACGGACTGTATGCCCCTCCATCTGCTCCGGGATCGCCACATCTGCCAGGAAGAAATAATGCTGATCCAGCTCTCCCCAGGTCTCATTGCGGCCGAAATCCCGGAAATCTTTTCCTTCTCTGTGGAATTCCTCCTCAAAATGGTAATCCGCTTTGGCGATCTTCACGGAAATTACCGGTTGTCTGTCACTATATATCATCTGCTCTACGGCTTCGAGAACAGCTTTGATTCGATTTCTAACAGTGTCCATATCACACTCTCCTCTGATTTTTATCTGAAAACAAGAAAAGCGGGGAGAACCGGAACAGTCTCCCCGCCGAACAGCTTTAGCCCTTGATACCGGTGGATGCAATTCCTTCTACCAGATATTTCTGCATAGTCAGGAAAATAACAAATATAGGAATCAGGGACAAGGTTGCCATTGCAAACATAGCACCCCAGTCAGAACCTGCGGTAGGATCCGAGAACATCTTCAGAGCGTAACTCACCGGATATTTCAGAGGATCGCTTAAGTATAACAGTGCTGCCAGGAAATCATCCCATCTCCACATAAAGGAGAAGATCGCACTGGTTACCAGTGACGGTTTGATCAGAGGAAGGATGATACGGAAGAAGATCGTATAGGTAGAACATCCGTCCATTCTGGCCGCCTCATCCAGATCCATGGGAATCCCCTTGATGAACTGGATATTCAGGAAAACGAAGAATCCCTGACCGAACCACTGGGGAACAATGATAGGAAGGTAAGAACCAACCCAGCCTAATTTATTAAAAATTATGTACTGCGGGATCATTACTACCTGGAACGGAAGCATCATGGACAACAGCATGCAGGCGAACCAGAATCCCTTGAATTTGAAGTTAATTCTTGCGAAGCCGTATCCGATCACAGCAGAGGAAGCCACTGCTCCGATGGTGGATAAACCTGCGATCACAAAAGAGTTTTTGAAGAAGCTTCCGAAATTGTATCCGGCAAATCCCTGCCAGCCTACCTTGTAGTTCTCCAGAGAGAAGTGTCTCGGGATCAATTCCGATGCCGTTCTTATAATCTCATTGGTATCCTTAAAAGAACTAAGTACCATCCATACTAACGGATATATCATCACGCAGGCAAAACAGAAGGTGAAGATATGATAAATCACTCCGATAGCAAATCTTTTTTCTTTATATCCTTTTTTCATACGCTCACCATCAACCTTCTGATTCATAATATACCCACTTGTTCTGGGTCTTGAACAAGATCAGTGTCAAAATTCCTACTACCAGAATCATAAACCATGCAAGTGCACATCCATAGCCAAGTTTGTTATAGGTAAATGCGTTCTGGTACATATATACAGTATAGAAAAGGGTGGTATCCCTTGGTTTTCCCTGTGTAATAATGTAGCTCTGTGTAAATGCCATAAAGCCGTTGATCAACTGGTTGATCAGATTGAAGAAAATCGTGGGGGTCAGCATGGGGAGTGTGATCTTGAAGAACTTATGGACACCGCCAGCTCCATCCATGGTGGCTGCCTCATATAAGCTTACGGGAATCTGCTTTAATCCTGACAGGAAGATCAGCATGGAGGATCCGAACTGCCATACTGCCAAAATGATCAGGGTCCAGATCGCAGTATCGGAACGTCCCAGCCATGCGATATCCAGTCCGAACAGACCGTTGATCACACCGTCACTGGCGAACATTCTTTTCCACAGAATGGCAACCGCCACACTGGAACCGATAATGGAAGGAAGGTAATACACTGCTCTGTAAAAGCCGGACAGCTTGGTGCTCTTCACTAGAAGCATTGCTACGATCAATGCCATGATCAGACGAAGAGGTACGGAAAATACCACGTAATACATGGTGACACCGAATACCTTCCAGAATTTCGGATCATCCGTGAACATGGTAATGTAGTTTTCCAGCCCAATGAATGTCGGGGACTGTAAAATATTGTATCTTGTAAATGAAAATGCAAAAGATAAAAGCATGGGAACCATCATGAATGCCAGAAATCCGATAATGAACGGTCCGACAAACACATATCCGGATACGTTAGGACTATCCAGCCACTGGCCCAATGTTCTTTTTCTCTTTGGGGAAGTCTTTTCTTTGCTCATTTTTCCTCTCCTTCTGCCGTTTCTATAACAAGCGCCCGGTTCCCGCCCGATGCCGGATGGGATCCAGGCGCCCTTTGATTACAATTTGTTATAACGGTCTTACTTCAGAAGTCTTACTTCTCGTCTTACTTTGCCGTCTCGCTCAGAATCTTCTGAGATGTGGTTACGAATTCTTCTGCTGCTCCCGCTGCATCTGTATCTCCATAACGCAGGTTCTCAACAATGGTCTTTGCCTGTGCTTCTATTTCGCCCTTACCAGAGGGATCGGGATCATCAATAGGAGTTGCGATCTTGGATACTTCTGCGATATAGTCAAATACCTTCTGGGAATTCTCATCCACATTAGGTTTGATCGCTTCTGCTACATCACTGTTCACAGGGATACCTCTCTCTGCCATCAGGATATTGTTGCACTCAACACTGTTGGTGAACCAGTCCAGGAATTTTGCAGCTTCCTCTTTATTCTGGGAAGTCTCAGCAATAGAAAAGAACTGGCTGGGCTTTAAGAACATCGGTTGGGTGGTTGCATCGCTGGTAGTAGGATACATGGTGATTCCCAGATCTCTACCGGCTGTGTTGGCAATACTGATGTACTGGTTGGAATAAGAAAAGTCATTCCATGTGGTTCCATCAATGATGGGCTTGGTCTCTACTACATCCGGGTTCTTCTCTGCCAGAAGATCAGGAGAAATAGCGGATTCTGCCTTGTTGAACTTATCTACATTAGCGAAGTGGGTTTCGCTTGCAGTCTTGGTTCCTGCTGCCAGTTCATCGAACAAATGAGATCCCTGGGTTCTTGCGATGACCTGCATCATATTGATGCCGCCATCGTAGTAGGTCTTCACACCGGTCTTCTCGTAAATGGTCTGTCCGATATCATACAGTTCTTCGATGGTCAGCTGCTCGGGAAGCTCTACACCGGCCTGTTCTACGATTTCTTTGTCATATACCATCATAGGAGCATTACTGCCAAGGCTTAATGCATAACAGGTTCCATCAATAGATCCACTATCGATAACGCTGTCTGCAATCTTGCTGGTGTCAATGACACCGCTGTCAATGAACTGGCTCAGATCAGCAAGCTGGCCGCTCTGCTGATACTGTTGCAGATAGGAGTAATCCATCTGGATAATATCGGGAAGGTTGCCGCCTGCTGCCATTGCAGAAAGCTTATCCCAGTAGCCGGACCAGTCGGTAAACTCTACCTTGATCTCTACATTGGGGTTCTGTTCCATGTAAAGGTCAACTGCCTTCTTGGTTACATCATTTCTTGTCTGGTTGCCCCACCAGCAAAGGCTCAGGGTTACTTTGTCACCACTGGCAGCCTGTGCTGCGCTGTTATCACCTGTGGCAGCGGAGCCTGTGCCAGATGCATCAGAACTGCCTGCGCTGCTTCCACATGCAGCCAGAGACATGGTCATCAATACAGCCATAAGACCTGCAATCATTCTTTTCTTCATTTGTTATACCTCCCATACAATCTGTCGGGTATGTGTCCTGCACATCCCTCGTTGTTGTTTTGATGAATTTATTTTATGTCCATTTTGCATAATGGTAAAGTTAAATAACGGTTCTGTCGATGCAAAAAAATGGCTTTTTAACCATAATCTTACATTTTTTTCGTCACATTTTCATACTTTTTTCAGTTTTTCCATATTCCATATGGCATTTTGCATAATTTCGTGTTCAAAAAAAGGTTTCTGAGTGTTCAAAAAACGGCTTTTTGTTTTCTTCCCACGGATGAAAATTGAACTTCCCATATTTTTACTATATAATAACCATGATACGGAGGTTTTTCCATGAGCAATTTATCACAGCGTTTTAATAATCTGTCTTTATATAAGAAAATACTACTGATCCTGTCAACGACATTGCTTTTTGTGTTCTTTGCTTTTGTTGTGGGCATTCAGCTTCTTTCCCAGTATTATGCCCGTGAGCTGTATACTTCCAATGCACAGTCTCTGAATTATGTATCTTCCTTCGTCTCTGCAAGAATGGAGACCGTGGAATCCGGTTCTGCCCGGATCCTGTCCGATACCATCATTCAGACGAATCTCACCGATATCATGGATGCTCCCACCAGTATCCGTAATGCCCAGAGAAAGCAGACGATATATCAGGCTCTCTATCCTTATATTTTTGATGACGACTATATCAAATCCATCAGTCTGGTACTTCCTGACGACACACTGATCTGTATGGGAAATACTTCCGATCTGGATGCTTTTCCTCTGGAGGAACTGGCAGAAAATGCAGCAGCCTGCCAGGGGCGTGCCAGCTGGAGTGCACCGGCTTCCCCCGGGAATACCATCGTACTTTACCGGGATATCCGGCAGCTTCGCCATCTGACCCTGGATCATCTGGCTTACCTGTACATAGTGATCGACCTGGACCAGCTGATCAGTGATGCCCTGGAGAATGCCGGATATTCTCTCTCCACGCATTCCCGTTTTATCCTGTTTGCAGGAAATGCGCAGTTTTACCCACAGGAGACTTACCATCCGGAACAGTATTCCAGCCTGCTGCAGTCGCTGAATCATGGCAGCAGCCATTATTCTATTCTTTCCATAGATAAACGAAAGACCTTTGTCATCCAGGGAGATTTTCCACGTACCGGATGGAATTATCTGTATTTTCAGGATTACGATCCGCTCTTTTCTGCGATCCATACCGTTCTGATCCGGATGATCCTGTTCTCCGCCGTAGTCTTGATGATCGCTCTGTTTCTGGCACTGTTGCTTCTGCGCAGGATACTGCACCATCTGGATCTTCTGGTAGAGAAGATCCGCCGCTTCGGACAGGGACTCCCGGATCCGGAGGACACCGCTCACTACGATTACAGTCTCCGTACCGATGAGATCGGGCAGCTGCATGTCAGCTTTGACGAAATGAAATCCAATGTAAAGACTTTGCGGGATAAAAACTATGAAAAGCAGCTGTTGCTCCGGGATACCAATATCAAGATGCTGCAGCAGCAGATCAACCCGCATTTTCTCTACAATACCCTGGATACCATCAACTGGATGGCGCAAAAATACGGTGCCGATGACATCTCCACCATGGTCCGTTCCCTGGGGAATCTGTTCCGCGCTGCTGTCAACAGCAAAGAAGACCTGATCCCTTTAAAAAAGGAACTGGACGTTTTAAAGGATTATATCCGGATCCAGCAGATCCGTTTCGGAGACCGGCTGGACTTCCAGCTGCATGTGCCGGATGACATTTCCCATATTTATGTCCCGACACTTTGTATCCAGCCTCTGGTAGAGAACGCATTAAAATATGCTCTGGAATTCAGTGACGATGTCTGTCATATCACCGTCACCATTTCCGAAAAAGACACCGTCTACCAGATTACCGTAGCAAATACCGGTTCCCATTTCGAGGATGATCTCATCTGGAAGCTGGAACACAGGCAGGTCACTCCCCAGGGTTCCGGTGTGGGACTGGTGAATATCAACTCCCGCCTGAAGCTGCTCTTCGGCGACCGGTACGGCTTATCTATATACAATGAAGACGGAATGGCCATTGTACTGCTGTCCATTCCCAAAGAAAGAGAGGATTCTTATGCTCAGATTGATGATTGTAGATGATGAACAGATCATACGTGAAGCACTTTCTTCCATGATCGATTATACCTCCCTCGGCTACAAGGTGATTGCTACCGCCAAAAACGGAATGGAAGCCTATGACCGGATCCGTGATGACTATCCCGATGTTGTGATCACGGATATCAAGATGCCTATTTTGAACGGTCTGGAACTGATCGAACGTGCCTCCCGCATCGACTCCCGGATCACTTTTATCCTGTTATCCGGTTACGGTGAATTCGAATATGCCAAGCAGGCCATGACATACGGGGTCCGCTACTATCTCTTAAAACCCACGGACAAGCAGGAGCTGATCAACTGTCTGGATACGATCCGTGAAGAAAAAAAGCAAAAAGAGGTACAGCAGAAGGCGGAGCAGGCACTTCTGCTGAAGGATATGCAGTCGCCATTAGAACAGGGGCTGCTTATGGAAGCATTGGATCAGCCTGATAATTTTCCCCAGGTATTCAAAAAGTATCAGGGACTTCTGTCCTTTCCCGAAAAGGGACTATATGCCTGTATCTGTTCCTTTGTAGAAGAAACCTATCTGAAAAGTTTTCTAAAGGATATCGTGCGGATTCTGCTTTCCTGCGGAGCAGAAAGTGTCTTTCCTGTGATTTATGTAAAAAACAGTGCTCTTTTCGTCCTGTCCTCTCCCACCCTGGCCCATCAGGAAACGATCCGCCAGTCTTTGGAGGAGCTGCATTATCCGCAACAGTGTGTAACCTTTGAAACCTCTTTTCTCCACGGTGACACTTCGGAAGATTTGTTTGCGCAGATCATATCCAAGATATCCCGCTATGAACGGATCCTGCTGATCCGCCCAGAAACCGGAGAAACCAGGGACTTCCATAACAACATGGCCGCTCCCTGGCGGATTTCCAAGCTGCGTGAGGCATTTACCGCTTCCCCGGCCGAAACGGATATTCCATCTCTGCTGGATTCCGTCTTCACTCCTTCCATGACACCGGATGTTGCGAAGAATATCGCCCTGGGACTTTTCCTGAATCCCGATAACTCCGGACAAGAGCCGCCGCTCGATATTGCCTGTGACTTTTTCCGCCGCCTGTATTCCTGTACCCAGACCTCCGAGATCCGGAAGCTGGCGGAGATCGTACTGCTGCAGGAGAAGGACGAGGCTGCCTCCTCTAAGGGCGGTGCCAACATCAGCCTCTTAAAATCTTACGTGGAAGCCCACCTGGACTGTGAGACCCTGTCTTTAAAATGGCTGGCAGAGAACTATCTCTTTGTCAGTGTCGGCTACCTGAGCAAACAATTTGTAAAGGAGGAAGGCATCCGGTTTTCCGATTACCTGAACAAAAAGCGGATGGAACAAGCCATCCGCCTTATGGTGTACTATCATAATGACAATATCAAAACTATTGCCGGGTCTGTGGGATTCGGCAATAATCCACAGTATTTCAGCCAGGTATTTAAAAAATATACCGGCTATACTCCCACAGAGTATATTGAGAAGGTGGGTGCCTCTGCGCCCTCCTGATGCAATCTCCATCATCGTAAGGGAATTACATGCAGTTGTCCAGAAGCTTCATCAAAGCATCATGCGCTATGGTAAATGTCTCAAGACCGCTGAGTACCTTCTTTTCTTTGACAGCAATGCTCCTGCCGTCCTTTTCCAGTGCATGGAAACCCTCAAACTCAAACAGGTGCGGTTCCAGTGACAGGAATCCATCAAATCCGGAGGCTGACAGACGCTTCAGGATCACCGCCACATTTCCGTCACCATAGCCTGCCGGAACTACACTCTGGTCTGACTTCAGTGCATCCTTTACATGGATATAGGCAATATAGGACTTTAACATCTCATAGGCTTCCAGCGTATCCTGTCCGCACTGTACAAAGTTGGCAAAGTCAAAAATAGCTTTAAAATGATCCCCGTAAAAGGTATCCATGAGTTTTTTGCATTCCGGAGCCATTGCTCCATAGATATCTTTTTCATTTTCATGCAGGAGCAGTGTATCATTCGCAGAGGCATAGTCCACAAATTTACCGATCCTGTCGAAGACTTCGCCCTCATAGGCTGCCGGATCACTCTCCTGCGGAAGATAGAAGCTGAACATCCGGATCGTCGGGCATTCCATCTTATGGCTGATCTCCACTGCCCTCTTGAACTCTTCAAAATGGGGAGTGAAATCATCCGTGATCAGAATCTTACCCAAGGGAGATCCCAGGGCAGAAAGCCGGATTCCATTATCATCCAGTGTCTTCTTGATCTGCTCCACTTTTTCATCCGTGTGATAGATCAGATTTTCTCCATCCACTCCACGCATCTCCACATAAGACATTCCCAGTCCTTTCAGTCCTGCGATCTGAGCTGTCAGTTCCGGTGCGATTTCATCTGCAAAACCTGTGATTTTTACTGTCATTCTTTTGTCCTCCTTAATAAGTGCCTGTCGTATCAAATACAATATCAGTGTCTTCCTTCTTTCTGGAAGTGGCACGTTTTTTGTTCAATTCTCGTAAAAACAATTCTTCATCCAACGGCAGTTCCACGGTGCGGTTCAGCCAGCTGGACAGGTGCATGGCATTGGACAGGGTCAGCCCCCGGATTCCCTCCGTTCCCTCTGCCACCAATGGAGTTCCTCTTAAAATATGACCTGCGAACGCTTTCAATACACCAATATGCTGCTCGTTTTGTCCATCCGTCTCAATCTCAATTCTGGAATATTCCGGCTTTTTAAATCCTTCCTTCTCCGTTTTGCAGAAATCACTCACATTGGTGGACAGTTTATCAAAAAATAGTCTGCCTTCCTCGCACACGATTTTTCCCATCTCGAAGGTCAGCTCCAGCCGGTTGGTTCCTGGAGCATCTGCCGTGGTAGTCACGAAGACACCGGTGGCTCCGTTTTCAAATTCCATATAAGCCGTCACATCATCCTCGACCTCGATATCATGCCATTTTCCTTCGTGGCAGAAGGCTCTCACCTTCACAGGCATGCCGCACAGCCATTGCAGCAGATCCAGCTGGTGCGGACACTGGTTCAACAGCACGCCGCCACCTTCTCCGTCCCAGGTTGCCTTCCAGCCCGCCGCATCATAATAGCTCTGATTACGATACCAGTCGGTGATGATCCAGTTGACACGTCGCAGCTGCCCAAGTTCGCCGCTCTGGATCATTTCGTGAAGTTTTCTGTATACACAGTTGGTTCTCTGATTTAACATGATGGCAAAGGATCTGTCAGACCTTTCCGCTGCCTCATTCATCTCCCGTACCTGTTTCGTGTAGACTCCTGCCGGTTTTTCGCTGATCGCATGCAGTCCATGCTCCAATGCATAGATGACGAATTCCGGATGCAGATAATGTGGTGTTGCCACCAGAACGGCATCACAGCTTCCCGAATCAATCATTTTCCTGCCATCATCAAATACCTTGACCGTCTCCGGAAGATTGTTCCTTGCCCAGTCCAGGCGGCTCTGCCGGATATCCGCTACGGCGGTCAGTTCCATATCCGGCACCATCCCTTTCAACACATTGCCTGCATGACCGGTTCCCATACTCCCAATACCAATAATGCCCAGTCTTACCTTTTCCATTTAGACACCTTTCCTTTCATTCTCTGATGTATTTCTTTGATGTTCTTATTGTAACTTCTCTACGGTTGTAATAATATGTATATAAAATACTAATTTTATGCAAGATAACGACCTTTGGAGTGCCTATGAAAACCCAAATGACTATTCCCTATTTTACAATTGATGCACCCTATGAACTGGCTTACCGCAACAACGGAACCTCTTCTCCTGCCAGACCGCATACGCACAACGCTCTGGAAATATATCTTACAATGTCCGACCTCCCGGATGTCCTCGTAGACGACACTGTCTCCAGTGTTTCGAAAGGATCTCTGATCATCATTCCGCCTCACCATGTGCATCAGCTGTTCAATCAGAAGCTGACCATCTATGAGCGCTACGTCCTGAATATTAACAGCGACTGGCTGTATACTGTCCTTGGAGCCGGTTCCGGACTCATGCCTTATGCAGATCCGGCTTTCTCTCCTGCGATCCTCCGGCTTTCTCCCACCGGGCTTACCGGGCTCTGCAGTCAGTTGGATCACTATTTGCAGCTGCATCCTCAGCCCTCCCTTTCTGCCTATGCAGATTTTTTCTCTCTGCTAAGTATACTGGATAGCCGGATCCAGCACGGCCTACAGGCATCTTCTACCGGACAGCGTTCTATTTCCCAGTCCCAGAAAAACATCAATGAGGTCATGGCCTTTATCAACCGGCATCTGACAGAGCCACTGACCCTGGAAAGCATTGCTGCAGAATTCTACCTGAACAAGGACTATCTCGGGCGCCTGTTCAAGGAACATACCCATGCCACCATCGGGCATTATATCTCCGTGCAGCGGGCTAACCTCGCCCAGACGATGCTGGCAGAGGGCCGGACCGTCACCGAGGTACAGGAACTTCTCGGCTTCTCCAGCTATGCCTATTTCTTTAAATTTTTCAAAAAAATGACCGGGATCTCTCCCAGTCAATATCGTAAAGATAACACTATGCCTCTGTCGCATTCTCCGTCTCCACATTCCAAAAAAGGAACTGCAACCTGTGTATAAACACACATTGCAGTTCCTTTTGCTTTTACCTGTCTACTTCACAAGCTATCTTATTATTTAGTCAGCAGCATCATAATGTCATTGCTTCTTGCCACGAACTTGGTCATGGCATCGGCAGACAGAGGTGCGTGCTGAAGCTTTGCCAGATCGTACAACTGCTCGCAGATCATTTCTGCATTCTCACCATCCTGGTGCTCAGTAATGTACTGTACCAGAGGATGGCTGGCATTCAGGATCAGGGTCTCTCCCTCACCGCCGAAGGCACTCATGTCCATACCGGGCATGGAATACAGCTTGCTGATGCTCTCCGCCTGCTCTTCCATCTCTTTCTCGGCCTTCTTGGAAGTCTTGGACTTCAGGGCATCGGTCACATCCGCATCAATACGCTGGAACTTGATTCCCTCGTTCTTTTTCTTCCGCAGAAAGAGTGCTCACACAAGTTCCGTTGGCAATGGCGGTCTGTCTGGACTGTTCCTCTCTGTCTTTCCAGAGTACTCTTTCATATTCCGCAGACTCTCTGGCACATTCCCGCAGGATTTCTCCGTCCAATACCCTCCACATATGCTCCGAATCTCTGTACAGATACGGCAATTGCAGTACATTCATCCCCGGTGCCTGTTCTGCGATCTGCGACAGGGAAACTCTTCCTTGTTATCCCTGCTGTCTGGGATAAACCATGTTTTCTTCTTTGATCTGTTCCAGTACTTCGCTTTCCGAACCCAGTTTTGCTTCACTCTCCACGATGATGTGGATCCGTCCTCCGGTACGCTCCTGCACCAGTTCTGCAAAACCTCAGCGTTACCCAGCGCCGCATCCGAGTGCCATTGATTCGCTCCGACGTCTTTGTGACCGATGCCGCTCTCGTCCAAAGTTCCCGGCAGATGCATCTGCGCTGCCGTTCCATCCGTCAATATTACCTTCCACGTTCCCGCCAGTGAAATCCCCATCGCAATCCCTCTGTTCTTATATAATTTTTTATATTTTTCAGTCATCACGAAATATAGTTAGTTTCATTATAGACTTCACCTCAAATTCAATGCAACGGATTCTCCTTCATGTTCTATGCAAAAAAGAACCACATTACCGATATTTCTATCAGTAATGCGGTTCTTGAATTCTTATCAGTATGCCCACGGTTCAAATACAAAATGCCGCATAAAGCGGAACCACCTTTTTGTTGTCCTCAAACGCAAAGTTTTTCGCGGAAAGTTTGATCGCGTAAGCCGGCTTATAGGTATCCATATAGACCTTTAAGCTTTTGGCTCTGGTATTATCGGCGGATTTCACCTCAATCGGGATCAGCTGACCATCCCGCTGGATAACGAAATCTATTTCAGCCCCACGCTCGGATTCCCAGTAGTAAGTGTTATAACCATTGATGGCAAGCTGTACATTGACATAATTTTCTGTCATGCCACCTTTAAAATCATTCAGTTCCTCCACCATATAGAGAATATCGTTTGCAGCCAAATCCTTCTTGGCGCAAAGCAGCCCCAGATCCGAAACGTAAATCTTAAACGCATCAATATCCCGATAATTTTCCAAAGGCTTCTTGATCTGCTCTACCCTATAGACCTGTGACGCAATTCCCGACAGACAGAGCCATTCAATCGCATTTTCAAATTCAGAAGCACGTCCACCCTTTTTGATCAGATTATATTGAAAGCGGGTATTTTTCTTGGAAAGCTGAACCGTAATATTATCATAGGCAAGTCTGGTTTTCTTAATTGCATTCAGATTATTGTATTTGCTCATATCATTCAGATAACTTGTCAGAATGGTATCCTGCGTATGGCGGATCAGGATATAATCCCCTGTCTGGACAAACTGCATCACACACTCCGGCATACCGCCTACCACAAGATACTGACGGTAAAGCTGCATGGCTGCATCATGGAGTGCGGATGGCATCGGCCGATTCGTTTCAAAACATTTTTTAATCTGCTCTACAAGTTCATCCTCTCCCACAGCAATCATAAATTCTTCCATATCCATCGGATACAGCGTTTTCATATCAACCGTACCAACGGGAAATGAAAATTTTGCTCTGTTGACGGCAACGCCCAACAGGCTGCCTGCCACAATAATATGATAATCCGGGGCATCCTCACAAAAATATTTCAATGACGTTAAAGCCCTTTCGCAAAGCTGTACCTCGTCAAATACAATCAATGTTTTTTCTTTTACAATCGTCTGACCTGCAATATGAGATAAAATCGGTATCAAATAATCAGGACTGATCTTTTCCTCAAAGGTTTCATTCAGTTTTGGATTCGTTTCAAAATTGAAATAGGCTACATTTTCATAATGAATTCGCCCGAACTCTAAAATAGAATAAGTCTTCCCCACCTGTCTTGCCCCCTGCAAAATAAGAGGTTTGCGGTGTTCATTTTCTTTCCATGCTTCCAGAAAACCCATGATTTTTCTATACATGATCCATCCTCCTTAAAGGTCCTGAATATAGTATAATTATTATTCATGTAAAATTCAATATGTTTTTGTGCCGTTTTTGCATTAAAATGCATGAATATTTTTATGAAATCATCATTTTCAGACATGTTTGCTATGGTTTTTACATTTTTACATTTTTACATTTTTTACGTTTTTACATTTTTTTACAAGGAATCGCGTTTGCAGTAAAAGCACCCCCCGCCACAGGTTTTTATTCCTGTAGCGGGGGGTGCTGTAAAATATGGGATTCAACTATCGCAGATCAGTATTCCAATACATAGGTTGCTGTCTCGGTAATCGGGAAGCATACCTGTCCGCCTGCATTCGAAACTGTCTTGACAATGCGGGTTCTGCCGTTGGCATCTACCTTGTAAACCGTCACTTCTCCGTTTTTCACAGGTACTGTGGTATGGAATACAACGTTTGTACCCAATGCCTGTCTGTTGGTAAAGTCGATGGTTCTGGAATGCTCTGTAACAGTATCCTTATGTTCAAAGTGGGTTTCCTTGTAACCGGACAACTTGCTCTTTGCAAGAAAGGTTACTGCATCGGAGTTGCCGATGAATACATGCAGGCCACGCAGAGCTGAGGTGGACACTGCTTTCACTGTTGCTGCAGGAATTGTCTTGTCAAAGCCGCTGGCATCTACATGAAGCAGATCCTGGTTGGCACCGGATACATTCTGCTGCTTGTCTTTTGTCTGGGTAGAGATCACTTTTGTAATGGCATCCCATCCGGTGATCTGCTCTCCTGCGATATTTGTGGTGGTCAGTACCGGTTCAGGAGCTGATGAGCCGGAGTCAGAGGAATCACTGCTGGCGTCTCCGGCGGACGGTGCAGTTGTCGGGGTCACAGGAGCAGGTGCCGGAGTAGGGGTTACAGGAGCAGGTGCCGGAGTAGGGGTTACCGATGGATTTTCAGAATCATCCGATGTTGTGCCCGGAGTTCTCAAAACGTAATAGTTATACTTACTCATCCAGTTTTGTTCCAGACTTTCCGGAACCGGGTTATAGCCTACACCTCCTTTTGCGGTGTTATAAGTAATATAACATACGGTACTATAATTATAGATTCTTCCTATAATAACGGCATATGCATCATTGGGATACGGATGTTGCACAAGATATTCATTCGCAAACTTTTTTGCTTCTGACAAGGTAAAGAAAGGCAGGTCAGCACTTTCCAGTTCTTTTATGGTCGTTGCTTTCACCCAGTCTTTACTTCCTTCAGGCCATTTTTTGTACCAGTGCGCATTAATTTCCGTTCTTCCATTATATACGCTTCTTAATGATATGTCCTCCTTATTACTTTGGGGGTCTTCACTCTGAGGATCTTCATACCACCCAGTAAATATATAGCCCTCTTTCGTAGGTATCGGAAGATCTGTAAATACTCCTGCTACCGTTGTTATAGTATCTGTCTTCCACTCACCGCCGTCAAGATTTAATTTAACTTCCTGTGAAGGGAAAAAGTAATGATCAGCTACAGAAATATCTATAGTATCAAGAGTCTTAGAACGAACTTCAATGTCCGCACCATAAAGGCATATATATTTTCCACCCTTTTTTCCTAATATGTAATACTTGTTTTTACTTGACTTAATATCACTATGAGCCCATTCAGCATTAAAAATAAAATTATCATATGTAGTCTGGCTCAAATTGTCCAAAACGGCTACCTTTGTGTCCAAGTCGTCTTTATTGTCCTCCGTCACCTGTATCCAGCCCGAGTTTTCACCCTCTGCTGCTTTCGCGCGCATCTCCGGCACCATACCTGCTATCAATGTAACAACAAGCGCCAGGCTAAGCACCTTTCCTAAAAATTTTGTTTTTCTCATTCTCTTTCCCCTTTCTTCTGTACTTCCGATTTCTATAAATCTGAGTTGTGTTTATTATAACAGCATTTCCAGAAAATAAGCGGCAGATTGCACCAATCGACCCAAAAACGACATCAATCGACCGGGACGGAAATATCGTGCTTTAATTCAGACGAAATAGTAACAAAAAAGAGCCTCATTACTGATATTTCTATCAGTAATGAGGTTCTCATCTTATTCTCATATACCCCAATTTATTGCTTGCGCAATACCCTCTCAGATCTGCGTGTTTACCGCCAAATTACTTATCGGCGATAGCAGCCTGTGCTGCAGCCAGTCTTGCGATAGGTACACGGAAAGGTGAGCAGGATACATAATCCAGACCAATCTTGTGGCAGAACTCTACGGAAGAAGGATCTCCACCGTGCTCACCACAGATACCAACGTGCAGCTTAGGATTTACAGGCTTACCAAGCTTGATAGCCATCTCCATCAGCTTGCCGACACCGGTCTGATCCAGCTTAGCGAACGGATCGTTCTCGAAGATCTTGGTGTCATAGTAAGCGTTCAGGAACTTACCTGCATCATCACGGGAGAAACCGAAGGTCATCTGAGTCAGGTCGTTGGTACCGAAGCAGAAGAAATCAGCTTCCTTAGCGATCTCATCAGCAGTCAGAGCTGCTCTGGGGATCTCGATCATGGTACCTACTTCGTACTTCATGTCGATGCCTGCTGCTGCGATCTCAGCGTCAGCGGTCTCTACTACGATCTTCTTAACGTACTTAAGCTCCTTCACTTCACATACCAGAGGAATCATGATCTCGGGCTCTACATTCCAGTCGGGATGTGCCTTCTTAACCTCGATTGCCGCACGGATAACAGCCTTGGTCTGCATCTTGGCAATTTCAGGATAAGTAACAGCCAGACGGCATCCTCTGTGACCCATCATAGGGTTGAACTCATGCAGGGAAGCGATGATGGTCTTGATGGTCTCAACGCTCTTGCCCTGTGCCTTAGCCAGCTTCTCAATGTCAGCTTCCTCGGTAGGAACGAACTCATGCAGAGGCGGATCCAGGAAACGGATGGTAACAGGGTTGCCCTCCAGAGCCTCATACAGCTGCTTGAAGTCGTTCTGCTGATAAGGCAGAATCTTCTCCAGTGCTGCTTCTCTCTCCTCTACAGTGTCGGAACAGATCATCTCACGGAATGCTGCGATTCTGTCCTCTTCGAAGAACATATGCTCAGTACGGCACAGACCGATTCCTTCAGCGCCCAGCTCACGAGCCTTCTTAGCGTCTGCAGGAGTATCTGCATTGGTACGAACTTTTAACTTACGATATTTGTCAGCCCAAGCCATTACACGGCCGAACTCACCGGCGATGGTAGCATCAACAGTCTTGATCTCGCCATCATAGATGTTACCGGTAGTACCATCGATGGACAGCCAGTCACCTTCATGGAAGGTCTTGCCAGCCAGAGTGAACTGCTTGTTCTCCTCATCCATAGCGATATCGCCACAACCGGATACACAGCAGGTACCCATACCACGAGCAACTACGGCTGCGTGAGATGTCATACCACCACGAACGGTCAGGATACCCTGAGAAGCCTTCATACCGGTGATATCTTCAGGAGAGGTCTCCAGACGAACCAGAACAACTCTCTCTCCTCTTGCATGCCATTCTTCTGCATCTTCTGCGGTGAATACGATCTTACCACATGCAGCTCCGGGAGAAGCACCAAGACCCTTGCCGATAGGAGTTGCAGCCTTCAGAGCAGCGGTATCGAACTGAGGATGTAACAGAGTATCCAGGTTACGAGGATCGATCATTGCAACTGCCTCTTCCTCGGTTCTCATGCCCTCATCTACCAGATCACAAGCGATCTTCAGAGCTGCCTGAGCGGTTCTCTTACCATTTCTGGTCTGTAACATGTACAGCTTACCATGCTCAACAGTGAACTCCATATCCTGCATATCTCTGTAATGATCTTCCAGAG
>ERZ779842.1142-NODE-1142-length-23552-cov-91.899434_pt1 | contig 23552 bp, 26 predicted proteins | sample MGYA00511095_ERZ779842 | MGnify/ENA primary metagenome ERZ779842 (study PRJEB29588, sample SAMEA2154036) | human gut metagenome | biome: human gut; feature: human-associated habitat; material: faeces | place: Denmark | collected 2008/2010 ... | reverse complement strand
TACATATGCATTTATTATAGCGCAAACCCTATATAAAATCCACTATTTATCTGTGCTTTTTAGTTAATGAGCAGGCGCTACTTTAGAACCGTCTGCATTCTCGAAAAATTATTTGTTATCGCCGTTGTCAAAAGCTGATATCTCAGTGATTCAGAAGCCAGCTCCGCATTTTCTGTGTTTTCATCCACATTATTGCGGTCAAGTCGATAAGAATAATTTGCCGCATCTGTATAAGATGTCGTTGTAAGTTTCCCCAGATCCTGATTCAGTTCCCTCACCTTTTTATCAAGGCTGCTGTATTTTGTCTTGCCAAGTGCTTTCTGCAATACGGACTCAAAGTCAACATCCTGTCTCTTGTATCCAGGTGTGTCTATATTTGCAATATTATTGGTTATCACATTCTCACGCATCCAGCTTGCATCAGCCGCTTTATCAAGTATATTTGTATAGTCAAATACATTTGTTGTAAACATACTGTTGCTCCTTTCATGCACTATTTTCTATATTATTCTATTTTATTATAAAATATCTCAAAAAAAACACAAGAGTTTTTTATTTTTTTTTCGTAGTTTTTTCCCGTATTTTGTATTATTTTATGATTTGGTGTACTACAATTTGTCCTTATCTTTCATATTTCTCTCTTTTTCGACATTTTCCGCGTTTTTGCGCGCATCTTCTTCAGATGAAACACCAGCGTTTCCGCAAAAACATCCCCGAAAATGAAAATTTTTCAAGAAGATTTTTATCTTATCATTCGATTTTTCAAATTTAGGGATATGAAACAGCAGGTTTCATACAACGAATGGCATTCATCTGTATTCTTTCCACTTTCAGGTGTACGACTCAAAAAGGAATCCGCTATGTTTAACAAATAACATAACAAATTCCTTTTTGTTTTAACTATTCTTATGATTCTCTTTCTTTATTTTGTCCAGTTCATCAAACACAACATCATTTAATACTTTGATGTATGTTCCTTTCATTCCCGAAGATCTTGATTCGATCACACCTGCACTTTCAAATTTCCGTAGTGCATTTACGATTACAGATCTTGTAATCCCAACACGGTCTGCAATCTTGCTCGCAACAAGGATCCCTTCCTTGCCATCCATCTCATCAAAAATATGTGTGATTGCCTCTAATTCTGAAAAAGACAATGTACTGATCGCAGATTTTACAATCTGTACTTTTCTTGTCTCTTCTGCATTTTCTTCATTTACAGAACGCATCATTTCAAGTCCGACCACCGTTGTTCCATATTCACTCAGTATAATGTCATCTATATCATATTGACGGTTCTCGCGATATACAAATAATGTTCCCAGTCGTTCTCCCGCAATATCAATCGGTGTGATGATTGCTGTATATTTTTTTACATCATCCACAAATCCAAGTGTTTCAAGATTCACATTTTCTTTTGTGGACAGGATTCCAAGCAAACGTTCATTTAAAAGCGGGTCGATAAAACCTCCTACCTCGTCCACAATCAATTCATTGATCTCTTCCACACCCTGAAGTACTCCTGTTCCAAGTACTTTTCCTTTTTTACTGATGACCAGGATATTTGATTCCAGTATTTCTTTTAATACATCACATATATCATTAAATACCACTTTGGAAGAATTATTATTGTGAAGCAATTTATTGATTTTTCTTGTTTTATCTAACAACTGAACACTCATAATACGTGCCTCCTGACTACATATATGTCTTTCATGATATCTTATATTTTATCACGTTAATTCTGAAAATTCAATATTCTAATATATTTTCCATAAAATTATTTCATTATTCGGAATCTTTTTCAACATTTTTACGATCTGTCACATAACCGCATTGTTCATCTGCACATACAATTTTGTTTCCTTTAATCACCATATAACCGCCACATTTTGGACATTTCTCTGCAACAGGCCTTGACCAGCTCATAAAATCGCATTCTGGATTATCCTCACACCCGAAATATTTTCTGCCTTTTTTCGTTTTGCGGAGTACAACCTCCTTGCCGCATTTCGGACATGTAACCCCGATTTTTTCAAGATAAGGTTTTGTATTCCGGCATTCCGGAAATCCCGGGCACGCAAGGAATTTACCATGCGGCCCATATTTTACTACCATGTTCCTGCCACAGACATCACAGATAACATCTGTCACTTCATCTTCTATTTTTACTTTTTCCAGATCTTTCTGTGCCGCTTTTACCGCCTCATCCAGATCCGGATAGAAATTACGCACCACTGTTTTCCAGTTTACATTGCCTTCCTCAACTCCATCCAGCAGCGATTCCATATTTGCAGTAAAATGTTCATCTACAATACTTGGAAATGATTCTTTCATAATCTGATTTACCACTTCTCCAAGTTCTGTCACATATAAATTTTTCGCTTCCTTGACAATATAACGTCTGCCGAGCAATGTTGTGATGGTAGGAGAATAGGTACTAGGACGTCCAATTCCCAGTTCCTCCAATGTTTTTACCAGAGATGCCTCTGTATAATGTGCCGGCGGCTGTGTAAAATGCTGTTTTTCATCAAACTCTTTTAAATTAAGCACTGTATTCTCATCAATAGAACCTACCAGAACATTATTCTCTGCTTTTTCGTCGTCATCACTTGTATACACCGACATAAATCCGTCAAATGCTATTTTCGATGCAGACACTGTAAACCGGTATTCTCCTGCTCCGATCTTTACGTTCGTTGTCTCGTAAACCGCCTGCGCCATTCTGCTTGCCGTAAAACGTTTCCAGATCAACTGGTAAAGGCGGAACTGATCACGCGACAATGACTCTTTTACCATGACCGGAGTACGGTTAATATCAGATGGGCGGATTGCCTCATGTGCATCCTGTATTTTGGCACCGTTCTTTTTCGTCGTTTTTTCGCCTGCGATATAGTTTTCACCATAATTTCCGGCAATATATTCCCGCGCCTGTGCATCTGCCTCTTCCGAAATACGAACAGAATCCGTTCTTAAGTAAGTGATAAGACCAACTGTTCCCTGTCCTTTGACATCAACACCTTCGTATAACTGCTGTGCAATCCGCATAGTCTTTGAAATCGGGAAATTAAGTGCCTTAGATGCTTCCTGCTGCAGCGTACTGGTTGTAAATGGCAATGGGGCCTTTTTCACACGTTCTCCTTTTTTTACTTCTAAAACATGAAACTCCTCTTTCTGCATCTCTGCCATGATGCGGTCTGCCTGCTCTTTACTGGAAATCGTAAGTTTTCCGTTCTCATCTCCATAAAATTTTGCGAGCAGTGTCTTTCTCTCTCCTTTTACAGATAATTCTGCATCCAGTGTCCAGTATTCTTCCGGAATAAATGCGTTAATTTCATCCTCACGGTCACAGATAATGCGAAGTGCAACAGACTGGACACGCCCGGCGCTAAGTCCTCTTTTTACTTTTGCCCACAGTAACGGACTGATCTCATATCCTACCAGACGATCCAGGATTCTTCTGGTCTGCTGTGCATCCACAAGATTCATATCAATCTTACGGGGTTCTTTTAAGGATGCTTTCACTGCATTCTGTGTAATCTCATTAAAAGTGATTCTCTGTGCATTTTTATCGTCTAATTTCAGTGCCTGGCTCAGATGCCATGAAATCGCCTCTCCCTCGCGGTCGGGGTCAGTTGCAAGATAAACTTTATCTGCTTTTTTTGCTTCCTTGCGCAGCTTTGCTAAAATATCTCCCTTTCCGCGAATCGTAATATATTTTGGTTCAAAATCATTCTCTATATCAATTCCCATCTGGCTTTTCGGCAGATCTCTCACATGTCCGTTTGATGCTACTACCTCATAATTTTTTCCCAGAAATTTTTTTATTGTCTTTACCTTTGCGGGCGACTCCACAATAACAAGATACTTTGCCATGCATCCATCTCCTTTTATTTCTGACAATAGACCAGTCCGCCATGCGCACAATCCCTATTGCGTCTGACAACAATCCGGTTCTTCTTATACGGATTGTCATATCTAACAATTTCTTTTAGATTTTTCTGATATAATAATTTTTAACCGTCTCGGTAATAAAACCTTTTTGCAGAAGTCTGGCAAGAATGTCCATCATTTCCGGCACTGATATACCAGTCTTCTTTAAAAGCTCCCCGACGTTTTTCGGTCGTAAACTTAGACAACTATACACCAGTCGCTCATCTTTTTCAAGTAATAAATTTTTCAAATTATCTTCTCCGGTATTTATCTCCCCCTGTAATTCGAGTTCTTTTAAAAATTCATCTACGTCAGAAATGATCCCGGCACCCTGTCTTATCAGATTGTTACACCCCTCACTCAAAGCATCATACATACGCCCCGGCACCGCATAAATATCCTTCCCCTGTTCTAACGCATAATCCGCTGTAATAAGCGATCCGCTTTTTATTTTTGCCTCAACGATCACTACCACATCAGCAAGACCTGCAATGATCCTGTTTCTTGCCGGGAAAAGTGGCGCAGACGGATTTGTACCCGGTGGATATTCTGAAATGATCGCACCGTTTTTTTCAAGTATCTCCTGATATATTCTGCTGTTTGACTTCGGATAACAGATATCTACCCCGCAGCCTAACACTGCGCATGTATATCCGTTTTTACGCAGTGCACCTGTATGTCCACTGCCATCAACCCCTGCTGCCATGCCGCTTATAACCCACGCGCCAGATGCAGCAAGCCTTCCTGCGATCTTCTCTGCCACTGATCTGCCATAAGCGGAACAGCGGCGTGCCCCAACGATCGCCACTGTCTTATTATTCCACTCCTGTGGAATAGTCCCTTTTACATACAGACTGTACGGTGCATCCGGAATCGCGGTGAGACGTTGTGGAAATAGCTGTTCTTCTCTGGACAAAAAGAAAATTCCTCTTTCCGCCATGCTTTCGTACTCTGTATCATAATCTCTTTTTTTACTCTCCATAATCCCTGCAGCATGCTTTTCTTCCACCCCTGGTATCAGAAGAAGCTGTTTTTCTGTCAGTCCATAAACTTCCCGCGCACTTCCCGCTGCACCGATCAGTCTGTTTCTGGTGCGTATTCCAATTCCCGGTATATTAGAAAGCCAGTATGCATAATTGATCAATCCATCCCCTCCCAGAATTTTTTATCAATATTTCTGTAGCAAAGCGCCTCGTTTAAATGGCTCATTTTTATCTGTTCGCTTTCATCCATATCCGCCAGTGTACGCGCCACACGCAGTATCTTATGGTACGTGCGGGCAGTCAGATTCAATTTGTCATACATTTGTTCCATGTAAATTTCCTGTTTTTTGTCAAGTTTACAATATTCAAAAATCCGCGAAGACGGGATATGACTGTTAAAGCAAAAATTTTCTCCCCGATACCGCATTTTTTGTATTTCCTGCGTGCGCACAACACGTGCTCGGATTTCTTCGGATTTTTCACTTTTTCCGGTATTGTAAAGATCCCGAAATCTGACCTGTGGAACTTCCACACAAATGTCGATCCGGTCCAAAAGCGGTCTGCTGACCTTCCGCAGATACCGGTCAATCGCAGCCGATGTACAGGTACATCTTTGCATGTCCGGATAATACCCGCATTTGCAGGGATTCATTGCCGCCACAAGCATAAAATCAGCCGGATATTCATAACTTGCATTCAGCCTTGCTATACAGATTTTTTTCTCCTCCATCGGCTGTCTTAATATCTCTAAAGTTTCCCGTTGAAATTCTGTCAGTTCGTCCAAAAACAGGATTCCTTTATGCGCCAGTGAAATTTCTCCCGGTTTTGGCACTGCACCCCCTCCTGCAAGTCCCTGCGGTGTGATCGTGTGATGCGGTGCCCGAAATGGTCTCTCCCGCATCAATCCTTTTTTGTGCTCTAAAAGCCCGCAGACACTGTATATCTTAGAAAGTTCCATGCGTTCTTTTGTATTTAACGAAGGTAAAATTCCAGGGATCCGCTCTGCGATCATTGTTTTTCCTGCTCCCGGAGGACCGACAAAAAGCAGGTTATGCATTCCCGAAACAGCCGTTTCGCAGGCACGTTTTACAAGCACCTGACCGCTCACATCCGCAAAGTCCAATATCCTCCCTGTCTGCATTTCTTCTATATTATATGGAGTATCAAAATATTCTCCATTTCCGTTTAAGATATTCACAGCATCCGCAAGATTTTTTACGGCAAATACCTGCATGTCCGATACCAATGCCGCCTCTCCTGCATTTTCCCATGGAACCATACATTTTTTCATTCCTCTTTCTTTTGCCTCCGCCACCATTGGCAAAATTCCATTTACCGGTTGTACTTTTCCATTCAGTCCAACCTCTCCCGCTACAAAATATTCCCTGACCATTTCCTGTCTGATATACCCGAATGCGGTAAGGACTGCCACCGCAACCGGAAGGTCAAACCCGGAACCGGATTTTCTGATATTCGCAGGCGTAAAATTGATCGTAATATGCTTTGGAGGCAGGGCAAAGCCGCAGTTTTTCAATGCTGTACGCACTCTCTCTTTGGCTTCCTGCACTTCCGAAGCAAGAAATCCTACCATTTCAAACACAGGCAGACCATCACTCACATCTGCTTCCACAGAAATCGGTACACTCTGGATCCCGTGTATGATTGCCGTTGATACAATACTATACAACGTACTCCTCCTTTTTATTCATTTTTCCTCTGATTTATCTGATGATCACAGCAGAAATGCTGCAACTGATCTGCACCAGCATATGCCAGCCGGTGCATCTGACAACTGAGCAGTCTGTGCTCAGTTTCCTAGACTTTATACAAATCCGAACATAAGGCGGCGACATCCGCCGTCGCCTAAGTATAACACATTCATAGTAGCAAGTACAACCTTATTCGCAAAAACTTTTTTTTAATTTATCCAGCGCCTTTTTTTCAATACGCGAAACGTAAGAACGTGAAATTCCAACCGCGGAAGCAATTTCCCTCTGCGTCATCGCCTTATTTCCAAATAATCCGTACCGGTGTACAATAATATACAGTTCCCGTTCCTGCAGCACTTTTGGAACCAGTCCAAGCAGCTTTTCAATCTGTCTTGTACGTTCCATCATCTCCACAACATCCGGCTCCTCACTCTCTACAATATCAAGCAGATGGATCTGGTTTCCCTCTTTATCCATACCGATCGGTTCATATAATGATACTTCACGCGACACTTTCTTTTTTGCGCGAAAATACATCAGAAGTTCATTGTCGATACACCTGGCTGCATAAGTTGCAAGCCTGCTCCCGTAATCTTCCTTGTAGGTTGCGATCGCTTTCATCAGTCCTATCGTTCCGATCGAGATCAGATCCTCCATATCTTCTTCTGAGTTCTGATATTTTTTCGCAACATGTGCAACCAGCCGCATATTGTGAAGTGTCAGTTCGTTTCTTGCTTCAAGGCTACCTTTTTTTAATTTTTTCAGGCATTCGTTTTCCTGCTCTGGCGTAAGTGGGGATAAGAATGTTTTCAAAACGCACCTTAAAAGCTTTATTAATACATTCTATGTTTTGACCAGGGTGTGCGTGCTTTTCCCCATTTATTTTTCCTAAGTTTTATTATATAATGTCCGTATGATTCGACAATTCACATACCGGATAGAACCGGAATACGACTCCTTTACTATTCGGGAATACCTTTCATTAAAAGGCTATCCCAATGCAGTATTTGTACAACTGAAAAAAACACCCGAAAGCGTTCTGTTAAACGGCATATGGGCTTATATGCGCACAAAGTTATCCGCCGGAGATGAACTTTTTATCCGCTTGGAAGAAAGCACTTCCTCCGCGCACATTTTACCGGTCTCCATGCCGCTTTCGATCTGTTATGAGGACGAGGATATCCTCGCCGTAAACAAGCCGGCTCAAATGCCCGTTCACCCTTCTCTGAATCATTACGATCATACGCTTGCAAATGCCGTATGCGGCTATTACAATGACCAGGAGATTCCATATACTTTCCGCTGCGTCAACCGCCTTGACCGTGACACGACCGGACTCACTCTGATCGCAAAGCACATGTTAAGTTCCGCTATTTTAAGTACCGCGGCAGCCAGACGTGAAATATCGAGAGAATACATTGCCATTGCCTCCGGAAAAACACCCGAATCCGGAACGATTGATGCTCCGATCGGACGTGTTGCCGGATCGACAATCGAACGGCAGATTGACTTTGAAAACGGAGAACGCGCCATCACGCATTACAGACGTCTTGCTTATCATGACGGATTGTCCCTGTTATCGCTGCATTTAGAGACCGGACGTACCCATCAGATCCGTGTTCACTTAAAATCAATTGGACATCCGCTGATCGGGGATTTTCTTTACAATCCGACGGACACAACAATAAAGCGGCAGGCACTTCACTCCTACCGCTTAACGTTTTCGCATCCCATCACAGGAGAATCTTTTGTTCTCACTGCTCCTCTTCCAGATGATATGCACTGCCTTTTTCCAGATTTTTCCTGAGATTTATGAGGTATTCTTTTTCATAGGGAACTTTTCCCTTTAATACCTCATATTTGAGGAAATGATTCACTTCATCTTCCCCTTTTACCGCCAGCATCACCAGTAATAATTCCAGCATGGCTTTTGTGTCTTCATTTAAAATATAATATTTTCTGCCCTTCAGATAATACTGGAGCGGACTGTCCAGTTTGAATTTATCACGCTGATAATTCTTTGATGCAGAAACGCGGTCCACATACATCTCCGCTACATACTTAATCGGCATCTTCATGCCACAGATCCCGCGATGTGTTTTTTGTCCATCTCTTCCATCACCGACTCCATAATCAATCCAGTACTCCATATGATGTTTATTTCGTCCTTTATGGTGAAGCCATGCCGCAGAATACCCTTTATCTTCACGTTCTGCGTTATTCGGACTCATTGTCCCCTGATAATATTTGCATCCCACCAGAAATTCTGTCGGTGTATACTTCGACATGTCATGCAGCAGTCCCTGCTTATAAAGTCCGATCTTAAAACAGCCTGCCCGGACCAGATTTTTGTGATGCAGGATCGTGCATAAATGTTTCCATGCCTTTATCATGTTCTTTTACCCTCTTTACTACTTTTATATTCCAATTACAATATTGATCGACTGACCCTCGATTGCTAAAAGATGCTGATCCTCGAGGATTTCTTTTTCCGGCAGGAACGAATTTTCCGCTGCCGTAGTCATCAAAAGATACCATTTCTTGTTCTGCGGAAGTTTCGGCAGCGCAAGATGCGACAGACCGCTGTGAAAATTATAGCCGATATAGATATAATCATCCGGTGTCTGATCTGTCTTCTTTTCATATTCGCCGCAATACAGAATCCCCGCTGCCTGTCTGTCAGCCGGTATCGAAGAGATCCATGCGCTCTCCCCATGATAGGAAAGATCCGGGAAACCTTTCCTGCCGTAATCATTTAATTCCATCGGATGTTCTGATGCGATGATCGGATGCTCCCTGCGGAAATCTGCCAGATTTTTTATAAATTCAGCCAGCCATGTTTCCTTCTTTTGTTTCTTCCAGTTCAGCCAGCCGGTCTTATTGTCCTGACAGTAGGCATTGTTATTACCCTGCTGTGAGTTTAAGAACTCATCGCCCCCTAAAACCAATGGAACACCCTGTGCCAGAAACTCCATTGCCAACGCATTTCTAACCTGTTTTTTCCGCAGATTATCAATGTATCTTTTTCTGGTATTTCCCTCCACGCCACAGTTACTGCTGTAATTGAAACTGTTTCCATCACAGTTATCTTCCCCGTTCTCCAGATTGTGTTTTTCACAGTAGGAAAACAGATCCCACAATGTAAATCCATTATTATTAGTAATGTAATTGACAAACCCTTCCACGCTGTTTTGCTTTCTCTGCTGGCAGAAAAACTCGTTAAGGTTTCCTTCCATATGGTTCAGCATTTTTCTCGCCGGGTACAGGTATTCATCACTATATACATATAAATGATGATATTTTTTTGCATTTTCCAAAAGGATCGGATCAAAATGTGTATAAAACAGCTTTGTCCGGCTGAGCAGAAGGTCCTGTGCCGCCGCCGTAACAGGCAGTGAATCCCCCTGAAGATGAAATCCATCCACATGATACTCACGAACCCAGAACCGAAGTGCATCTAAAATCACATTCTGGTTCATCCCCGGCGCAAAATAAAATTCCATCACACATTCCATGCCGTTCTCATGCAGTGTATGTACCAGTTCCCGAAACTCAGACGCTGCATCTGCACTGCTGCTGTAGGATGCCTTCGGTGCAAAATAATTGCCTGGAACATACCCCCAGTAATTAATCTTTTCCACCGGCTGTACACTTTCCGGTTTGATCAGATCTTCTCCGTGACTTTCCCACTTAAGGTAATCCGGCAGTACCGTTTTCTTTGGGATCACCTGTTCCTCAAACTCGTAGGCAGGCATCAGCTCTATGGTCGTAATGCCAAGTTTTTTCAGATATGGGATTTTATCTGTAATCGCTCGGAATGTCCCCCGTTCTTTTCTCGGACAGGATGTATCCTCCATGGAAAATCCCCGCACATGCAGTTTATACATAACCATCTGCTGCCGTTTAATCTCCGGCTGTCTGTCGTTTTCCCAGTCAAATGCCTGCGGATATGCACCGCCACAGATAAAATAATCCTTCTCACTGCGGGTTTTGTCATTCCATTTTTCCCTGCCGATAATACGGGTTGCATAGGTATCCGTAATGATTTTTCCGTTTATCTCATAATTGTATCTTAAATTTTTCCATAACTTACCGGTTACGGCCACAGAACGCACGGATCCCCGGCAATATTCCTCCGGTACTAAAATTTTGCAGACAGGTTCTGCTTTTTTCCCATAAAAAAGAATGCTGCAGTTCTCTTCTTTTTCCCCTTCGAACGTAAAAATCACTGCATCATCCTTTTTCTGTACTCCTAACTTTTCGTAATTGCCTTCTCTGATCGTGTAATCCATGCTGTCTGCCACCTTTTCTATCGTACCCCAGTATCTTTTTCTAATAAAAATAGTATACCTTTTTTTTCACATTTTGTATAGAAAAATATGTTCAATCACATCCGATTATGTTATGATGTCATTGTCTTTATTAGGACCACTATAAAAAAGAGAGGTATCGGCATGAGCGATTTCAACCAGAACAATGACGATGAAGATATCGTTGTAACCCTTGATCTTGACGACGGAAGTCAGGTAGAATGCGAAATTCTTACCATTTTTACAATTGGCGAACGCGATTACATCGCACTTCTTCCATTGGATGAAAATGGCGAGGAAAACGAGGAAGGCGAAGTATTTATTTATCGTTATTCTGAAGACAGCGAAGGCAATCCTTCCCTTGATAACATTGAGGACGATGAAGAATACGAAGCTGTATCCGACCGTTTTGACGAACTTTTAGACGAGGCAGCCTTCGAGGAGATGGATGATTAATCCTTCTTCTTTTCCGGTGGCTGCGCTTCTTTGATAAAACGGGAAATTTCTGCATCTTTATGGTTCAGTTGTCTGACTGAAAAAAGATGCAGATTTTTTTTTGCTCTCGTCATTCCTACATAAAACATCCTTCGCTCTTCTTCCACTTCCGGTTCCAGCACTGCTTTTTTGTATGGCATGACACCCTCATTGACGTCAATGATATAGACATTTTCATATTCCAGACCTTTTGCACTATGTAATGTTGCTAACGCAACACTGTTCGGGTTCTGATTCTGCACGCGGTAAAATTCCTGCAGCCCTTTTGTGTAATTTTCAATGTGGTCAAACCACGCATCATAAGTCCTATATTCCCTCGCTGCATCCAGGAGCTCATCCAAAACATCAAACAGATCATCCGCTTTAATACGTCTGTAATCCGCATATTCTGCACAAAACTCATCATATCCGATTGCCTTCCGGATGTAATTGATCGCCGCATACGGACTTAATCTCTCTAACATACGGATATCGCCCTCTAATTTTTCGATGCGCTTTGCCACCCACGGCTGTTCCTCATAGTACCACTCCCACACATCAAATGCCACGGTCTCCTCGTCTAGCGATTCCCGGCTGATATAGCGTTTCGGACGGTTCATGATCTGCAGGAAATCCCTGCGTTCCCTGCTTCCCATCGCAATCCTTATGTATGCAAAAATATCTTTTGCGATCCAGTGCTCGTATAAGTTCGGCACGGTATCTCTCGTTCGGAATGGAATATTATACTCCATCAGCTGTTCCATCAGAAGTCGCGGCTGTGTATTGGTGCGGAAAAGCACTGCAAATTCTTCATATTTTGCGCCTTTCTCCACTGCCTCCTGAATATCCCAGATGATTCTTGCATTTTCTTTGCGCTGGCTTTCAAACAACTGCCATTCAACCGGGATATCCCCCTGATCCGCCGCCTCTATTTTTTTCTGAAAGCGTTCCTTATTGTGGCCGATGAGATATCCGGCACTTGTCACAATGTTTTTTACGGAACGGTAATTCACATCTAAAAGAACCGTCTCCGCCTCCGGATAATCATCTTTAAAATGTAACATGATCTCCGGCTTCGCGCCCCGGAAACGGTAGATCGACTGGTCATCATCCCCCACGATAAACAGATTTTTCCTCTCACCCGCTAACATTTTTATAATGTCATACTGGATCCGGTTGATGTCCTGAAACTCATCGATCAAAATATAGCGGTATTTATTCTGCCATGCAGCAAGAATATCGGCACGCTGTTCAAAAAGTTCCTTCGTGTATACTAACATGTCATCAAAATCAATCAGTCTGTTTTTGTACAAAAATTCATGATATTGGCGATAAACCTTTCGGAACACGGTCTCCGCACAGTTTTTCGAATAATAGTTGGCGATTTCTATCCCGGAATTTTTGACCAGACTGATCTCCCCTAACAGAGATGTGATAAACTCCGTCTCATCCTCATAGGTCAGATGTTCTTTCGCTATGATCTCACGCATACACTGGTAGCGCTGTTCCTCCCTGGCAATATTGTCTGCGCTGTAATTATATGCATGTTTTAAAATAGCAAAATATACTGCATGAAACGTGCCAAATGTCACCGGACATGACCGGTTCATTTTCCGCTGAAATCTTCGCTTCATCTCCGTTGCCGCAGCTTTTGTAAACGTAATGACAAGGATCTGTGCCGGATCTATCCCACACACTTCGATCAGATATTTTGTACGTTCTGTGATTACAAGGGTTTTGCCGGAACCCGGTCCGGCAAGAACGAGCATCGGTCCGTTTTTGTGATGGATTGCCCGTGTCTGTGATGCGTTAAAGCTCATAGATTACCTCAATTCATAGATTTGAAACGGCAGGGAAATTGAAAATCTCCCTGCCTGATAAAAAACTCTTACTGCTCTAATAATTCAATACCTTTTTTGATGCGGGCAATGGACTCTTCTTTTCCAAGTACCTCCATCAGCTCTGTTGCTCCGCCCGGTGTCATCTGTTTGCCGGAAACAGCCGTACGGATCGGCCACATAACATAACCGTTCTTCACGCCGGTCTCTTCCACATATTTTAACAATGTGGCATATAATGCATCATTGCTGTAATCTTCCTGTGCCTCTAACAGAGGAAGTACATCTTTTAATACTTTTAAGGAAGTTTCCGCATTTGTCTTCATCTTCTTGTGTGTGTACATTGCCACATCATATTCCGGAAGTGCCTCAAAGAAATCAATATGCTCTTTGATATCCGGGAATACTTCGATTCTGGTTTTTACCATTGCTGCAATCTTCTTTAAATCAAGATCCTTTGTGATCACCTCGCGGATATATGGCTCTGCTTTTTCATAGAAACTGTCAAAATCCATAGCTTTGATGTATTCGCCATTCATCCATTTTAACTTTGTGTAATCAAAAACTGCCGGTGATTTGCTGATTCTGTGGTAATCAAATTCTTTGATCAGCTCATCTAAGGTAAAAATTTCTCTGTTATCTTCCGGACTCCAGCCAAGCAGTGAGATATAGTTTACAACTGCTTCACTTAAAAATCCCTGCTCTAATAGATCTTCAAAAGAAGAATGTCCGCTTCTCTTAGAAAGTTTCTTGTGGTTTTCATCCGTGATCAGCGGCAGATGGATGTAAACCGGTGATTCCCAGCCAAATGCATCATACAGACGCTGGTATTTCGGCGAAGAGGAAAGATACTCATTTCCACGTACCACATGTGTGATGTTCATGGTATGATCGTCAACCACGTTTGCAAAATTATAGGTCGGATATCCATCGGATTTGATCAGGATCATATCATCAAGTTCTGCATTATCCACCGTGATATCTCCGTATAACTCATCATGGAAGGTCGTTGTTCCCTCGTTCGGGATGTTCTGACGGATGACAAACGGTTTGCCAGCAGCAAGATTTGCCTCCACTTCTTCTTTACTTAAATGCAGACAGTGTTTGTCATACATCATGATCTCTTTACCGTCCACTTCTGTTTTTAAGGACTCTAAACGCTCCTTGTCGCAGAAGCAGTAGTATGCTTCGCCTTTTTCTACTAATTCTTTGGCATATTTCATGTAGATGCCGGTCTTCATACGCTCACTCTGCACATAAGGACCATAACCGCCATCCTTATCCGGTCCCTCATCATGAACCAGACCTGTTTCCTCTAATGTGTGATATATGATATCAACTGCACCTTCCACAAAACGCTCCTGATCCGTATCTTCGATACGAAGCATAAAATCTCCGCCCGCATGTTTGGCAATTAAAAACTCATATAATGCAGAACGCAGATTTCCCACATGCATTCTTCCTGTAGGACTTGGTGCAAATCTTGTTCTTACTTTGCTCATTGTTTGTTTTCCTCCTGTATTCTCATTTTCCGTTTTATAATCCGGAAAAGATTTTCAAACGCCGTACACGTCATTATATAACAATTTTTTCTGCCTGACAAGCTTACAAATTGAAAACAGAGACAGGATTTTTCTCCTGTCCCTGCGCTGCCAAGCTATTATTTTATTATTAGATACTTTGCCGACATTATATTTTGGTAAATATTGCAGTTTCTTTCTTCAAATCGGTTGCAATCTCAAAATTCTCATCCATACGGTTCGAGATATTTTCCATATCCGTAACCAGCACCTGCGTGCTGTCTGCTGCATTGCTGACTCCCTTTGCGCCCTCCTCGATGGCATGTGCGATCGTATTGATGGACCTTTGTATTTCAACCATTGTATTCTTCAACGAATCTGTCTTTGATTCAAACTCGTTCATGACATTCTCTATGTAGGTCGCCTTATTTTTATATTCGCTTCCAGCCGTTACGAATTCTTCAAACTCTGGAAGAATCGACTCGTTCATATATTGTACCAGTCCATTTGCATTGTCTGCTAAATTATGCACTGCCTGAGTCACAACACTGTTGATCTGCTGGATACGGTTTGCAGCTTCCTGACTGGCAGCTGCAAGCTGACTGATCTCTGTTGCAACAACAGCAAAACCGCGTCCTGCATCCCCTGCTCTGGCTGCTTCAATAGATGCATTTAATGCAAGCAGGTTTGTCTGGCTTGCAATATTCAAAATATCATCCGTCAGGCTATTTACCTGATTTACACTGTTACTGTCCTCAATCGCCCTGTTTAATACCTCAAGAATCTCATTGACTTTCGTGCCGGTAGATTCCATATTAGAACGCGCAGCAGATTCCATGGAATCCGCATGACCTTTCATTTCTTTCGTATAATTATTAATCTCAGTTGTACGCTCCGCAATCTGATTTACCTCTCCCGCAACAGATTCCGTATTGGAATTGATCAAAGCAGCATTATCTGACATCTCCTGCATGGTAGCTGAAAGTTCCTCCGTTAATGCAGACAGATCAGACACACTGCTGTTTGATGTCATAACACTTTCACGGACTTCATTGACTACCGTTTCCATACGTTTTGAATTATGAATGATCGTTTTAAAAATATCCTGTAATTTTCCCATGAAAAGGTTGATGCCACTGCCGACTGCTGCCACTTCCTGATTCTCCATAATGGTTACTCGTCTGGTCAGGTCTCCTTCTCTTCTGTCTATATCATCAATAATCTCATTGATCTCATTCTTCGTTTTAGAAAGTGGTACGATTACCATCTTCAGTACAGAAAATACCGCAAACAGCAAAGATGCCATGCTGACAGCAATCGTAACAAAGCTGACCGTCAAAGAATACTTATATACCTTGGTCAATTGCTGCTTTGCTGTATCTGCGTTATTGTTTTCCACTTCCTGGATTGCTATGATATTCTGATCTATCTTGTCTGCATACTCTGAAATTGCACCGTTTGCCAAAGCATACGCAGCCTCTTTATTTCCACTTGCGCTGTATGCCATAAGATTTGCATTTTCATATTTCAAACCTTCATAATTTGACAATATTGCCTCGTAATTTTCACGGTCTGAATCATCTATGAACCGTTCAAAATCTGACAGATAACCATCAAGTACCGTCTGTTCTGCACGTATGACATCTACAAGAGAGATCATTGAGTCAAGATCTGTTGCTACAATATGTGACAATCCAAGCCGATGAATCTTTTCTGTTTCTGTCTGAATTGATCCCAAATCTGCGATACAGACCATATAACCATTTGCAATCTGTGTTGCATTCTCATTAACCTTACGAATATTTTTTACTGCCAGAACACTCGAAATAATAGATATAATTCCAATAACAAACACCGGAATCAATATGATCATTTTCGTGCTGAAACGTCCCTGTTTTTTCATAATGTGATCTGTCTCCTATCCTTTATTTTGCTGCGGATGCTGTTATTCCTTCAACAAGTGTATCCATAATTTCCTGCAGATCCTGACCGGATGGGTTACCGGCTGCCATCGTATCACTAAATGCAGAACATGCATCCCAGTAACTGTTTCCAACCCGCTGCAGTTTACCAAATTCTGATTGTGCAATAACAGCCTGAATTGCCGGCACCTGTTTCACCGCATCCGAAGCCGCTGCATTCGTATTCGAAGGTCCCTGATTTCTCTCTTCAAAACGGATCGTCTGGTTCTCTTCATTTGTAAGCCAGTCTGCAAGTTTTGCTGCCCATTCCGGATATTTGGAATATGCATTCACGCCCATCATTTTATAACCGGTAAAAGAAGACATCTGTACCTGCTGCCCTGCCACCGTGTAAGTTGGAAGTTTTACGGCTCCGTAATTATCGCCCCATGCTTCCCTGACTGAAACTGCATTCCATACGCCACTGATTCCCGCACTAACCGTACCATTCTGTACTCCTGTAATGAAATCTCCATCTGGCTGGCTGATAAATGCCGGATTGGTTGTGATATTTAAAATGGCCTGTGCCACATCAACGCCTTTAATTGCTCCATCTGTGGCGTTCCAGTTACAGTAATTTGTCACGCCATCATCATTAATACCAAACTCCAGACCCGTATTACCAAAAAATGTATACAGATACCAGCCCGAATTAAGCTCCATGGAAAATGATCTGCCTGCAGCATTCAGTGCCTCTAACATGCCATCCATCGTCTGGACATCTTCATCGGAAAGAACATTTTTATCATAATAGAGGAAGTATCCGTTATCTGCCGTCATTGGATAAGCATATAAGATATCATTAATAGATGCAGCAGAAACCGACTCTTCTAAATTCGCACTCTTTACTTCTTCTGCATTTGGCACCGGATATAATGCACCAGCGGCAACCATTGCAGAAAGCTGATCATCCGCAAACGGGAAAACATCCGCCCCGTTATGAATATCTCCCAAAAGAATATCCTTTGTATCAGAATCAGCATTTTGTTCCAATGTAATCTCAAACTTTGCCTGTCCTGCATATTTCTGTTCAAAGCTGTCTATCATCTGGTTTAACATGTCGAAGTTGTCTTCTTCCGACCATACTTTAAGCTGTACCACACCATTATCCGCCTCAGCATCTCTTTCTGTCATCTCCGTAGATACTTCTGCTCCCGGCATTACCGATTCCACAGCACCACTATTTTTTACATTTTCTTTATCAGCTGTGAAGCCACAGCCTCCTAACGTCATACACACAACTGTCGTAAACAGCATACCTGCAACAATTCTTTTATTCATTCTTATTCCCCTTCTCTGTCTTCTGCTGTTTTAATACCAATATTTTTTATTTTATACTCATTTTGATATTTTTCAACATTTTTTACACTCTTTTTCGATTTGATAATACGCATTTTTTACCTTTTTATATGATGTCTGCTAAATGAACCAAAATCATCATTTTTACATATCTTATTGTAAACCTGATATTGAAAGGAATAACTTATTATGAGACCTTATCCTATGTCCGGGAACAGCAATCGTTCCTGCGACCGTTTATCTGTTTCACATCCTGCACACCGTGCAGGTCTGGACTTTTGCACAGAATCTGCATCCTGTGCAGATTCTGTTTCCTGTTCAGAAAATATAAGAACCATTTCTGATTATGTACTCGCCATGGCATACGTCCCCTGGCAGCATTTTTCTACTGTTTATGAACCGGATCGTTCACTCAGTGCCGGGACTATTTTTCCAGAACTGGATAAACCATTTTTAGCCGCAAACGGAGGTAGATGCCGATGATGATCAGTCAGATGAATCAGTCCCAACTCCTCCACTGGATCGATATGGTCAGCTTTGCTGTCGTAGAAATCACAGAATATCTCGACACACATCCTGACGATGAAGAAGCTTTAAAATATTTCAATCACTATGCTGACTTAAGACGCACTGCACTGCGTGCATATGCGCAAAATTATACTCCGCTTACCATCGACACCGCAAATCCTGATAATTACTGGCGTTGGGCATCGGATCCATGGCCATGGGAAGGAGGTGACTGTTAATGTGGAATTATGAAAAACGTTTACAATTCCCAGTCAACATTACAAGACCCAATGCCAAAATCGCACAGATCATCATCAGTCAGTATGGAGGACCAGATGGAGAGGCGGCCGCATCGTTCCGTTATCTGTCACAGAGGTATAGTATGCCATATAATAAAGTAGCGGGACTGTTGACGGATATTGGGACGGAGGAATTGGCGCAGATATGTTGGATATAAAAAAAATCCAGCCCTGTGGGCTGGGTTACAGTTATTTACCAACTATGATAAAACATACCTAGAAATGTTTTTATAATTCCAATTTATGCACCAAGTATTTTATCTATCTTCCTTTCAAACTCATCTTGATTTGGGTGTTTATCAATATATTTTTCAAAAGATATATCTGCATCAAGTTCCTCACATTTTTTATTTAGCATTGATAATAACGATTCGCCATCAATAATTCTTTTAAAATCTTTTTTATTGAAATCTAAAATATAAATTTTATCCTGCTTATTCTCTCGAAGCATATATATTTTTTTTACTAATCCTACCCCATCGTTCCAACCTTCTCCACCTATCCCATTCCATGAGACTAAGATTGCAATGTTTTTATGAGACGCTGAAATGAGGCTGTAAAATTTCCCTATATATGTCACATCTACTGGTCTTTGATAGTTTTTGCATTCACATAATAAATTCGTAAATCTAGGATCAATGATATTGCCGATAAATATTCTATTTTCTTCTGACACACGCAAATATAAATCTATTTCATTAGTAGATGTACCTAAATTTTCATAGGATTCAAATATATTGCCCGTATGTACAATCATACTTTTTAATAATAATTCTAAAATCTGTCCTTTTTTTCGAGTTGTTTTTGCCTGTGTCAGTCCATGATACTCCGTTACACCATTAATATCCTCGCATAAGTTATACATCTTAACAAACCTATCTTTATATTTAATGTCCAAATTACTTATACTCATCAATGATTTAAATTTTTGTGTTCCACCGGCCTTCAATCTTTCAAGCATCTTTGCCAATTCAAGAACAGTTACATCATCTTCAGTTTTTTTCATTTTTATAGTACCTTATAAATTAAATATGTGTTTGCTTTAGCCTCTACATATTCATGACAATTTTCACAATATATTTGATCGGGTACTTCAACTAACGTTTTATATACCTCCCCAAGTGTCTTTTTGCATTGTCCGCAATTCACTTCAAAATACGATGCCAATATTCCCATATTTTCGAGTTCGTTAAAAATAATATATACTTTTTCTATCGATATTTTTGTTTTTCTTTTAAAAATACCTGGGTATATCCATTGACCTGTTTTATAATGTTTAAACATATCACAAAATGCTACTACTTTTTCAGTATCAACTCCATTGCATATTAATACGTTTTCCAACTTCGATAATGTAGTTTGTGACATGTTCCATCCTCTCCCTTCCGACATTTTCTTGTCGTGAGCTTGAATAATGTTGTAATAAATCTATTCCCATACCATTATAATCCATAGTAATTTTTACTTCAAATCGTTTTTCTTCAAACAGAAATGTTATCCATGGATACGTTGATAGTTCTTCTTTTTCATACAGAAAATCATCCAATGCCTTTTTTAATTCTGGTACACTCTCCAACTCTTTACTATATATTTCCATTATAGATTTGATTTCCGATATAAATGGTAATTGTCTTGCCTCATTTTTTCCTATTGAAACAGTTGCTTCACTACCAGACGCCATTTCCATATGCTGCTCCGAAACTATTACACCATCTTTTTCACCATTCAGTCTTATCTCCTCAACAACCTCTGTTAAATCAATCCCGGTTGCTTCCTTATCTATATATGTTTTCACCCATGTAATCAGATTATTTATATATGTTATTCTATCAACAGAAAAAACAGTCTCAATTGCATCAAACCGAATTTCAATCAACTTTGTCGTTTTAGATATATATATGATTGCTACATTTCTTTTCATTTTCTGTATTCCAGTAGTATCCACTGTTTCCAATTGTGTTACAAATTTTAAATAATATCCGTCATCATCTTCCCGCATAACCGGATGTGCAATTGTTTTTCCTAATTTATCGGGTTTTCCTTTTAAATTAAATACTGATATAATACCATTCTTAACGCATTCATTTATAATAGTTGCTACATTTAATCCATCGGTTTGCATAAAATATATAGAATATTTAAAATACTTATCATATTCCCAATTTTCGATATACTTAATTAAGTTACTATCCTGTTTTAAGCAATAGCTTGCTCTATTATAATCATTTTTATCTCCAATAAATATTTTATCTGTATCCTTTTTGTTTTTTGTAGCAATCCCATCTTTTATTAGGTTGTTTGCAACTTTTATTTTCATTATTCTAGGATAATAATTTTCAATTGTTTCTAATGTATACACATACACATTGTCGTTTGCCATACAAAATTCCCCCAACGTTTTTCTTTTATTATACTACACAAATATTAAACCACAAGAAAAACTTGAGAAATTTGTCGTAATATGTTATATTATATACAACTTAATTAAGTCAGATAGCTCGGTTTCGTCCCAACGTTCCGGGCTATTTTTTATGCTGTTATAATATCATATTTAGAACATTTGTTCTATATGCAATATAAACAAATATTTTTCATACTACGTGTTGCAAAATCAATGCAGCCCTTATATATTGCACACTTTGCATGTCAAAAGCCGGTACAGATTTCTCCGCACCGGCTCTCTCATTCAAATAAACTGCAATTTTTATAACGACTCTAACCCCGTTTTCCAAGAGTTCTTTCCAACAATTCCATCAGCCTTCAGTCCATGGTTCTTCTGCCATGTCTTTGTCATGCTTTCCGTACCGCTGCCGAAATTGCCATCCGCCGTCGTACCGATGATGATCTGCCATACCTTGACTGCATTGCCCTTGCTGCCTTTTTTAATTGTATTCATGTTATAATCCTCCGTTTCTTTCACTGTGGTAGTGGTTGCACCGGTGCAACTCTCTACTCTCTTATTATAAAGGGCTGCCTCGGCTTTTCTTCTCCGCTGTAATCCTGGTAATGTTTTACCAGCAGCCTTACAGTACCGCTGCATTGCAGACGGTATCTGATTCATTGTTCTGCCCGTACACAGTTTTTTCACATTGCCCTGTCCCAAGTTGAAAGCAAAGCTGACCAGTGCATCAAACTGATTCTGATTAAGCTGAGCCGTAAACGGGACATAGGACGGATTATTAATATACTTTTCAAACTTCGCCACGTCCTGCAACAGATAGGCTTCCGCCTTTTTCTGTGTGATCTTCATCCCTTTGTATACGCCCACTGTATGACCGTATCCAATGGTCCACACACCTGCAGAACACTGATAGGCTGTAAGCCGGCAGCCTTCAAACTGTTTAATAAGTGCAAGACCAGCCTGTCCGATTCTTCTATTTGCCATAATTATTCCTCGCTTTCCTTAATCTCTGTTTTGGTGTCAAGCAATTTCTGTGTCACATCGAGTCCGGCAATCAAAAACGCCGGTACCCTTACATTCATTTCAACCAGATTTTCCAAAATGCTGCGAACCTCATTAATCAAATATGTTGCCAGCGTGAACCATCCGAAGAGCTGCACAAACGAAAGATTAATGCCGATGATCTCCCCCATATGTACAAAACTCATCGAAACAAAAAATGCCATACCAATTACAATCCAGTACCACACTTTTTTTAAGATTCCTTTTGCACCGATCGCACTGGACTCGTTCTTTTTGTAGAACTTCGCCTTGCAGTATCCGGTAATGTAATCAACCGCATTTAATACCAGAAATCCAAAAAACAGGAACCAGTACTTCCCGAACAGTGCCACCCCTATTGTGGCAATTACTCCATAAATCATGTTTACTTTGTCAAATTCTTTCATTATTCTTTTCCTCTCTTTCTGCCCGTAGGCTTGTTATTTAAAAGAGCCGGCTACACAACACATGGTCATGTAATCGGCTCTTAGGCACTTTAGATTATTCAGTTGTCTTTACTGCCTCCAGCTTATCACTGATCTCCTTAAGCGCAGCATCTAACTTTCTCCAATTTTCATTTTCCAGTTCCATATCGTAGAACTCATTTTCTTCCGGGATATTAAATCCATAGTTTTCTGTCTGACTCATCAGGCATCCTCCTCTTCTGTGTATACTTTGCCTGTGATCTGCTCATACTCTTTCAGCGTGATCCACTTACCTACCGCATTGTGCACACGGTTCTCATTCCACAGTCCTTTGTCATAGTAATTTTTTACTTTTTCATAATTCTTACTCATCTAAACTTACCTCCATCTGCATTGCCATGTAATCAATGTCTGCTCTCTGTTTTTCGATACTGTCTGTATTCTTGACTGTTTTTTCTACATTCTCGGCTAAACTCTCAGATACAGCAGTGATCCTCTGCTCGGTGTCATTAACTTCTTTTTCCAGGACAACGATTTTCACATCTTCCCTCAGAATAACCTGTTCTAAGACTACATACCCCGGAATCACTGATGTCAACATGTCCTCATCAGTATAAACCTTTAACACTGTAAGTTCTTCTTTATTCGAAAAAGCTTCCTGCAGTTCTTCGCAGGTTTTGTTATCTGCAAATTCAATATTCAGTTTTCCATCCACATGATTAATATTGTTGATGGTTAAAATGTTTTTTGTGGTTTTTAATTTCATAAAAATTCCTTCTTTCTTATTATTTTTCGTAAAACAGCGGTTTAAAGAAATATTATACACAGACAGAGGTTGATAATATTATTAAA